>JAEEGK010011900.1_pt1 | contig 19818 bp, 19 predicted proteins | sample 8958771 | NCBI WGS metagenome assembly JAEEGK01 (sample SAMN16246547, study PRJNA631951) | gut metagenome | biome: gut microbiome; feature: rumen; material: SC-attached | host: Bos | place: Iran: Karaj | collected 2018-10
GAGATGTCATTTGTCCGGATGATTCAGGAATGGCTGTCCGCATGTTTCAAGAATGCTTGTCCGGATAATAAAAGATTACGTGTCCGGATAATTCAAGAATCCTGTCCGGATGTTACAAGAATCATCACCTAATCAAGTACGCTCTATAAGATCTCCACATCTATATATACGCAACGCCTTTATATCATTTACTTTTTTTCCTTTAGCCCCAATAGTATAATGAACATTTTCGTCAAATATGCCTCTAAGTTTGTCTCTATGTTCCTTACACTCATCATAATATGATTTCTTTTTCGTTCTCGTTTTCGCGCTCCATTTACGTGTCGTTATAACTGCATGTCCATCTTTTCCTTCCCAACTGCATCCAATTATTTTTCCTAACTCCATTTTGGAACAATGATGAGGAACATGTAATAATTTCAAATGTTTCATTTTAAAAATGCTATCAATTGCACATTTATATGGCACATCCCCCATTAAAACGCTTCCCCAATCACCAGCTTTGCTTATCTCAATATATAATCCTTCCCTATTTATATCTGTAATACCATATTTATCCCTTACACTATTCCCCATTCTTAGAAAAATATTGTCATAACGCCCTTTCACAGATACATTAAAACGTCCCGCTTTTGCTCTATTTACAAGCACAAGTTTATTTAATACCTTCAAATAAGCTGCCACCCTGAAAGCATTTAATGAAAAATGTTTATCACTATCGCTCGTCAATGTTGGAGCTATCCAGTTAACCTTAAATAAATCAGCGGAAGCATATAAACAACCTATATAGTGATCCGAATCCCAATGTGAAATAATAACAAGATCAGGCTTCAATTTTCTAAATTCAGTTGTAGCTTTTGGAAAATGAATATCTCTTCCTTTTGGAACAGCATATTGATATCCAATGTCATATAATATTTTATGATTATTTCCAACAATATAATCGGCATTTCCCTTCCCTACATTATAAATATCAATATAATTGCATATTGTATTCTTCCATGCTGATGCCAAAATCCTTTTTATGTCTTTAACATTTTTTATGCAACTGCTTAATTTCTTCTCGCTATAATCTTCTTTCACCAATTTATTAATTTCTATACCATTCAATAAATAAGGCGGCTTTTTATCATTCAATATCTCAATTTTTCTATTTTTTATTTCAAGAGAATTAATACCAAACAACAACTTTGCAGAAAAAACTCTATTTTTTCCAGTGTAATTCACATTATAAGGATGCAATTTAACAGGCACCCAATCATATCCTAAATCTTCGAAAAAACCGCGGTTTTCATTATCAATATAAACTATAAGCGAAACAAAATAAGGCCTATAATTATCTATTACAAAATTATCACCTATAGCTAATACTGTATTTGAATCATAATCATATATCTTCTTTGATATAACCGATAATTCAGCCGATTCAGTCACTTTATTATCAGCTTCACTGTAATTAATTTTCTCAACACGTACAAATATCCTCGGATCATCCTCTGATTGGTCTTTTTTTTGCAAATCATCGAATATATCATTGATTCTCTTGTCAAACTCACATTTCTCATTATCATATATGTTTTTTCCGCTATCCATAATTTCCCCTAAGCCACTATACCCTCAACTATAATTTCCTATTTCTTATTTTTTATATCTTGCAGAAGATTAATAACTTCGCCTAATGCACATGCAAGAATACCATTAAAACTGCCATATAACACCACAACAATTCCAATACCTACACCATTATCTGAAGCAATTATTATCCCGCCTATGATAGACAAGACAATAATGATAACTCCTACAAAATTCAAAAGCTTTCCAATCTGATTTTTATTATCAGAAGATATTGCTCCTTGTAATACCTTTTCATCCTTAATCTTTACATCTCCATCAACTTCTTTTGTAAGTGATTTACAATTAGGGCACTTAAAACCATCCCTTCTCACTACAGATTCATAGACCTTCTTACAATTCTCACAATAATATCTATGGGCCATTTTTCTCCCTCCACTTTTTACGAGTTCTCTCATAAATCAATGTAAAGCTCACTATTTAAGCTCACTTCGCATCATTTCAATAAATTCTTTCCTATGCCCCTTTTTCCTTTATGCTCATCATCTTGAAACCGTATCAAGTTCACTCAAAATTTGATACTACTCAACAATCTGTTTTACCCAGTCAATCAATCCCTCCGATTCATTTATAACCAACTCCTGCCATATCCCCGCATAATATAATCCGCCATCCTTTGCACAGTTTTTCCTATCACCGTATATATACTTGGATTCCAGAAAGCTATATTCATTCCAAGTAGCTCTTCCCTTGCCTTCCATGGTAAGAACCCTATCCTTGCGATAATTCAACGTGCCATACCCGCTTAAGCTTGAATTAAAAGACAACTTTTCCGTCGGTAAATACAATGCATTATTAGGATTGCAAGTATGTATAGATGATGAATGAGGATGCCAAAAGTATTCCTTTATCTCCTCTTGATCAGTTATTATCTTTCCTATCTGCATATATCCATATATAATCTGAAGATCATTCCCATAATAAAAATCAATCGCTTTTCGTGGTACAAATCTATATCCCGTGTTTGTTTTCTCTACACGTCGGAACCACCCAAAAAATAAGAAAATATCGCCCACCTCAACACCGGCATTTACAAGTAATCCTTGCGCCGAAGCAGTTTGTCCAAAAGCTGGCTTCCACCCTTTTATTTTATTTATCCTATTATCCCTAATATCAGGATCCAAATGACAATTTCTATATGTTTTTCTTGGACTAATCTGCTTTAGAATGTCCGCATAAGTTATTCCATTCCATGCAACATCTGAGAAAGAAACATCATCATCTGTAGGTATAGGCATTGATAACAGGGTTCCGTCGGGCATTATAGGACTAGGACACCCTCCGTTTGATGAATCAAATCCCTTTCTCGAAAGAATTATTTTCATCTGCATTTTCCTTTCTTATAAATAGACGCAGTTGGAGCATGTTCCTTATTATCTCGATACTTCATACATTCATTAACAATCTTCTGCGCCAGCTCATCTGTATACACTTTTGTTTCTTGAAAATTTGGATAATACTGAGTGATGCCATCTATAACAACAGCATCCTCCCCAAGATAGATATAATCATCTGACAAGACAACATACTTCCCCGCAAGATCTTTTACTACTCTATCAGGCTCAGTATGTACATCTTCATTACGCAAATTCTGATTTCGAATAAGTTTACCACGAACCAAACTATAAATATCATCAGTTCGCCCTTTTGACATCCCGCCAAAGTATTCTTCCATCATGACAACATTTGTTACCTTGGCGAAATAAAGCATTTTATTTTTGTACACCCCAAGAATATAAACATCATCAGTAGCATAATTTGCCTCTCGATGTATTCCAATACGATGCCTTAACCCAGTATTGACTATTTTTCCGTTTCGTATCTGCCCACCTTTGCAACAAGCAAGCGACAATAATCCTTTTTCCACGCATGGCGCAAATCCGGAATCATCAGTCATTCGATAAATATACAAACATGTCATTGTAGCTCTCCGTTTTTTTATAGCATTTTATAATCCATCCCCACGATTCGCACTATGACTGCTTATTTTACATAGAATATAACCGTCCCTGCATGCAAATTCATTGAACTATACAAAATTGCTCTTTTCTGCATGACCATCATTTTTTTCATGATAAGATCCTGCATCCAATTTACAATGTCCTCCAAGGGTTCATCAAAATCTATGCGGCAATAAACCGAAGCCGGAAATGTTTTAAAATTTGTTTCAATAAGTTGCACAATATTATCTCTATTTTTTGCAACGTATTTATTAGAATCAAAATAATTTTCCTCTGTTCCCGTACACTCTGGAACACCTCTAAAATCCGCATGATCCCGCATGATCAAATCATCACTCAAGCAATAATAATCTTGGCACACAAAATCAGATTGCGTTTCCTTAATATCATTTGTAACATCTATATGATAACTAAAATCACCAATTTTCACGATATTCCAAGCGTGCTCAAGAAAAGAAATCTGTTCTCCATCTTTTAGTACCCCCAGTACAATGATACTTCTAATGCCGATACTATTTAATAAAAATTTGAATGCCTTTGAAATGCCGTCACAAACAGCTTTTCTCCTAAGTATCACTCCTAAAAGAGTATGTGCAAAATGGATATCTTCTATTTTCCCTTGATTTGCAAGTGCATCAAAATCATAAACTACATTCTCGGCCAAAACATTATGAATGGCATGTATCTGCTCTGCAACAGACTTTCCTTCTATATTAGCTCTTTCAATAATAGCTTTAGCATTTTTTTCTATCAGTGCATCTAACTTATTACATTGTTCTTTGGAATATACATATCTAGGCTCTGCCGATACAACTTTTCTTCCATCCGATAACAATTTTATATTGCTGTAATCGATATAATAAAACATCGGATTATCAAAAACTATTGCTCTAAAAATATCCATGTAGTCATCAGGAAGAATATTAAGATCAGCAACACTAACACTATTATCTCTATTCAAAATGGCACTATGTGTACGTTTATATGCCTCTTGTCCTTCAGGACTTAATCTATGATAATAATAGTAATCATTAATCATGATGCACCTCTTTGAAGCGAGAACAATATGGATAGTAAAAAAATTGAAAAAGCTTTATATATCATAAAAAAACATAACAATCCTTCATTGAGCCTTATAATGGTAGAGATGAAATTATCTCTTGAAGAAGCTCAAGAAATATTTAAACACCTTGAAGCAAATGGACTTTTATCAGACAGCTCCATCCCACCTACCAAAAAATCAGCTCACAAGATTGAATCTAATAACAATGAATCGCTTTCAAGCCCATTTAATATTGATGAACTGGAAGGACATGCTTTTGAATACTACTGCGCAGATCTCCTTCGATATAACCAATTCACACGAGTACAAGTCACTTCAGGAAGTGGTGATTATGGTGTAGATATATTATGCCAGAAAGACTCAAAAACATACGCAATTCAATGCAAATGCTATTCAAAAAATGTTGGAAACAAAGCTGTTCAAGAAGTAGTATCCGGAAAAATATTCTATAAATGCGACTATGCCATAGTCATGACTAACAGCTATTTCACACCAGCAGCACACGAAACCGCACGTTTAACCGACGTAGAACTGTGGGATAGGGGAAGAATTCGTGAACTTCACAGGATTGCAATCACAAACGGATTTAAGCCTCAAAAATATTAGTCGATTTCAGGCTCTTGTTTCTCTTCATCATTAATCCAGCCCACAGCCACTAAAGAGATATCATCTCCGCATCCTTCTTCGCTTGTCTGGCTAAGCCACTCCTCTAAATTGTTCTGAACCGCCCTTTGACCATACTTACATATAGTATCAAAATAGTCCTTACAAGCCACCTTGTATTGATCATCATCTTTAAAACTATTTGCAAAGCCATCCGAAGTAAGCATAAACATTGAAGGTACCACATCATCATAATTTGCTCTCTGAAAAAACACCTTCGCGTGTTTCCATGGTGAATCATCTGAAAGCGAATATGTTTCAGTACCCAAAAACTTATCTGCTTCAATTACAGCTTTGCACCCATCTGAAGTAATATATGAAATATCACCATCACCTATCTGGATAGCAAATCTAAAATCTGATGCTACAACCAGCCCCAAAAAAGTAGTGCCAAACAATTCATAATCAACATCCTTTTGCTCCGCCAAATCTGCATATCTTCGTCTCAGCTGAGCATATGACTTTCTAACTTTTTCTTTCCACAATGCATGGAAAATCTGAACAAATCGTGTTGCCTCATTTGGCCTTAACCAACGAATAAGTTCATCGTGATTGCCTTCAGCGTCTTCATAGTATTTCCTTATCATAAAGAAAAAACGTTCTGCGGCCATTTTAGCGCCTCTGTCACTAAACCTACATTTGGGACTACCATGACCATCCGCCACTGCTGCTACAATAGTCTTATCATCAAGAACCCTGACTAAATTTGCATCTTGACATATCGGATTGGGTTTTCTTTTATGAGAGGCTCCCATTACAGACGCATTAACTTTAACCACCCTCATATTATTCCCCCATAATCACCATACATCATCACCAAAATCATCCGGTATATTCATGTCTATTGTTACAGGACCAGTCTGAACCGGAGCTGTAACCGGCTGTCCCTGATTTGTTGCTTCTTCAGATACAACTCTTCTACTTGCAGGAGTTGAAACCTGTTTTGCCACAGTCGAAGCCCATTTAATCAAAGCGACAAGCGCTTGAGGATTATTAGCATCCAATACCATCTCTCTATTTCCTGTAAACTCTTCAAGGACTTGTCTATCTGCATCTCTTCCAATTGCAATAGCGATACGAACAGATTTCTTGCCCCATGGCATATTTAAAAGTTTATCCAATTGCGCTTTATATGAATCTGTTGGCTGTCCATCCGACAATAATACAATTACCGGAGGAAGCGCCCTTTCTGACATCGGTGGGATACTGAGCTGCCCGCACAATAGATCAAATGCCATTCCTAATTCAGTAACACCACTTGCCTGCATATCCCTCCACTCATATGTCTCTATTTCAACAGGGCTTGGCGTAATCCATGTGGCTCCTGTCGAAAACTGCATGGCTTGAACATACAACTGTGCATTAGTATTGTCTTTTGCAGCTTCTCTCATATCCGGAATAGTTGATTGAATAGCATAATTAACCTGCTGCATTTTATTATCAACACTCATGGATCCCGAACAATCTACTACCCAAAAGAAATTCAAGGGTCTTTTCGCCATTTCACCACCAGGTCTTCTAATCATTTCGCTCATTTTCCAACCTCCTATATCTCTCCAATTATTTGACCAAAGTTTATTTTTGCACCTGCCACTAGAGCTGCGCTTCGCCCTGGCGGTAACATTACTTGTGTTCCATCAGTCTTTATATATGTCCAAGTATCTGAACTTTCATTTTTTAATCCCCATTGCCCCGGATTATTGGGATTTTGCGAAACACTTGCCACTATAGTATCCAAATTGTAGTTATTCTTTATATGATGCTCTGTTATTCTAGTCTTCAGATTCAGCAGTATTCTATGCTTTCCTATTCTTATCTGTGGAGGCGGCTCTAATCTGCTTTGACAGCCCCAACATACATGCGCAACACCATTCTTGTCTTTCTCTTCATCAAAGAACACCTCTGCCCCACAGGTTGGACAAATCATTATACTATCAAGAAGTTTTATACTTACATCTCGCCATTCTTTTTCCACTATTCTCTTCTGTGGATTATTCAAGCCGTCAGTAAATGCGGTTATCATCTTGTCTTTCAAAAACTTCGGATACAAATCCCAATATATCAATGCATTATCATGTATGCCTTTTACAGGCGCATTTTCAGAATTATTAGGATCAAAAATAAAAACTGGATGCTTTCCAAACAATCCCTTTAAAGCATTTTCATCTAAAGCATGTATCCTTGCCTCATTTCTGCCTTCCAATGGATGACTTATAAAAAGCATACAGAATATCAATACTGCTAAAGAATACAAATCAGTGTACCTATTGGGCGCACTCTCACCTCTTACTATCTCCGGAGCCATGTACCGCATCGTTCCATATACTCCACTATCGTCCATTCCATCGCCTGAAACGTTGTCATTATCGCATATTAAAACCTCTCCGGTATCAGGTTTAAAAAAGATGTTCTGCTCTGAAATATCCTTATAACTGTATCCCTTCTTATGCAGTTCTTCATATTCTTTTGACATGTTATATATCGCAAGAATAAGTTTTTCAAACGAAGGCTCAATCTTTCTGTTAAGCAAATCCGGAATGTTGCTGTAATCTTTCGGTCGTAGTTCCATCACATATCCAAAAGTTCCATCATTTGAGGTAATAAAATCCTCTGGCCACAGAAAATTTGAACTAGGGCTACCGGCCTCAACCAAATTCATAATGGTAAATTTCTGTTCTGATGTGCTAGTTGCTTTATAATACCACTTCAGCGCCTTTTTACCATTTGGCGAATCAATTATATAAACTTCACCTTGCCCGCCGGAACCCAGAATTTTATCAACAGTATACGTTATTCCTGAATAATCGCTCACCATTTTCTGGCCACTTTTCAGCATTCCATCTAACATTTGATCCTCCTACTGTAACATCTGAATCACATTTGCAACTACATTACCATCAGGAACGAAAATTCTATATAGCGTGGATCCATATTGTAGTTCAATAGCATTGGCATATGGGCAAAACGAAGAAAGATATTGAAACTGCTTATCAAATCCATAGTTTTTGGAAGTAAAAATAATCCTTTTATTAGTAATGTATAAAATACCCTTATGGTTCACTACAAAAGGGGATTCCTCAACGGTAGAAATAGTATGTCCCATATTCCATCTATTTCCTTTCAAAAGCCCAGGAACCGAATGACCAACATGTGTAGAATTAACCCACTTTTTTGTCTTAGATAGTTCAAGCATTGCTCTATCAGCATAATGACATATCTCGCCTCTCTTCAGGAACAACTTATCCGGATTCACATGTGGCAGACGCCCGTTCATAATCTCGTTTCTGGCGGCCGTAGGAAGTATTGAAGGAATAGAAGGAAACGTTGGTGGCTGTGGTGTCGGTTTAAACAACCAGTCAAATAATCCCATAATTAGTCCTCTCTTAGCTTCTCTTTGTATATTTTTGCCTTATTCATATCTTTATTGACTTTAAATCCCACAGAATATATATACGCCAATTTGCTTATCGCATCTTTGTCATCCCTTAATGCTGCTTCTTCCAAGAATTTAATAGCAGAATCGACATCTTGACTCACGTCATCGCCATATAACAAGTGCAAAGAATACTCATACATGGCTGGTGCATAACCTTTAAACGCCGCTTTTTTTAAATAATCCACCGCTTCATTGACATTTTTAGCATATAACTCTCTGTATAAACGACACTGGGCTTTTACGTTATTATCAGCGGCCTTCCTCAAATATACAATTGCTTCATCTTTGTTTTCACCACTCTCAAGTAACATCTCTGCTAATAAATAATCAGCTGATGAATTTCCTTTTTCTGAAGCCATCTTTAATAGCCCCTGAGCCTTATCTAAATCCTTCTGGTAATATGAGCCATCTTTGTACATTACAGCTAAGGCATATAATGATCGTGAATCCCCCATAGCAGCTGCAGTCTCCAAGTCCTTCACCGCGTCTTCCATATCACCGGTCTTTATCTTGAATTCTATTAACTGATTTTTTAATGAAGGATCATCATCTACTACCGTTGCCTTTTCCAAAGCTTTTATTCTGTAACAATCATCATTTAATTTTTCCAGAATCCCCCTGTAATAATCTGATTGATTAAAATCCGTCCCATAATCTGAATTAACACCCAAAACCATCTGAAGCAATTTTAGGATTTCTGATTTTAACGTCTCTGTTGTATTCTCAATAACGAATGTAGAGACATCATCGTCTGATATTTTGCCACCCAAAAAGCCATCTATTGTATCTAACAAGCCTCGTTCATATAACGCTTTCAGTTCCTCTCGAATATCTTCCTCCCTAGGAAAATAATCATTTAAATAGGCTAACACTCGTCTTGAATCGTTAAACACATCGGAGTTATTAATCCTTAATTCATACAATAACTCCGCAATGTTATCGTACTTCTTCAAAGATGGTTCAACAGTATAATTCGCTTCACAGACCGGACAATGTGATAGCGGTGGTCTTATATTTCCGTTATTCCAGTCAGCATTACATCTCAGGCATCTCATACACTATCCTTAATCTATAATCCTTTCTGTCATATTGTTCATAATAAGTATATTATGAACGACTCTACACCAATAATATTCATCACCATTCGGTTTCTGATGCACTTCTCTATCTGCACATAATTCTTGATGGTTGTACAACAACGATCTCAAATCAGCATTGTTGTAATGCACAAACCATTGCCTTACCCTTTCATCAAATACTTTCTTATCATAGAAATATATTGGTCCCATTGCTTTTCCCAAGAATTCCGTAGCATAATAATTCTTCATTTCCATAACTACGGAATTACTATTTTTATACTTATCGATATGTAGGAATTTATACTGTTTCCAAAACGTACTTCGCTCATCATAACCAAATACTTCATTGATAATCTGAATATTAAGCCAGTTAATATATTTTTCTACAAGTTTTTCATCAACCCCTAAAAAGAATCGATCAAACTTAGCTGTCCTATTCTTTCCCGTCTGTGTCTCAAGATACTTAGCTAAATCACTATGCTTTTCCAGCTCAGAAAGCTTTAATTCATGAAGGAAATTTATTAAAAATTGCTTCAATATCTTTACATCAGTAGTGCCATATTGCCTGACAACCGCAAGAAGAGTAGGCTGCGGAACCAGTAAATAATCATCTCTTGTGCAGAATGTGTAAAATAAAAACTGAATCATTTTGAACAACCTACTGTCATCCCTGATTCCCCAATATTTTACCTTTTCTGCTAAAGTCGACCTGATTCCCAAAGTACTTTTAAGCATAGTCCCAAAGAAAAGTGGAATATTTTTGCTATCCAGCATCTTCACAAAAGTTTCCTCTTGAAGATTGTTTTTCCTCATGAGCATTATGAATTTTTCATCGTATTTCAGTAACTTTTTCAAAAACTCGTTGCAATCTTTATTGCCGAACGAATCCTGCCACCGATCAAACAATAACTCACACAATTCCTCTGTAGATCTATACATAAATATATCGAAAAGATTAGTCATATCTACCCTATAATGATTGACCGGTAAATATGATGTTACTCTTTGAATATCTTTATTTGATAATGCCAAAGCATTTTTCTTAACCTGATACTTTTCTAAAGAAACCAGCCTGGTAATCAGCTTAAATAAATCCTCATTCGGAGTAGCCAAAGCAACTTCTTGCTCTAGCGGATGCTGAATCATTATGTCTTCTTTGGTCTGAATCAATCTTCTTGGAATAAATGAAAAATCCATATATCACCTATCAATGACCACCATTCAAAATATTTATCATTTCCTCGACCATTTCTTCATCCGCAAGCCTAAATTTGAATTCTACACGGCGTGAAGCGGCCATATCCACAACTCCATTTTCATCATAAATAGGATCACTAAATGACCTTCCGTTAGCAGTTAATATTGGTCTCAACTCATCTAATTGCTCGTTATTCAATACACTGTTTTGCTCATCCAAGCAGAATCTAGCAACAGACAGAGCTCTATCCTGTGACAATTCCAAATTATGCATATAATCGCCATCTGTATCTGTATGGCCTTCAATAATTATCTCGGAAACATATTCCTTAAATTCCGGCTTTAATATAACGCCAAGATATCTTGGTAAAAACACCTGCAAAAAACTTTGACCGGAAGGTTTCAAATCATATTTATTAACATCAAACAATATACTTGAATCAAGCGTGATAGCACCTGTGTTAGGATCTATTGATACTTTTAAATCTGAGCCATTAAACTCTTCTTTAAGCGCCTCAACAAGATTCGTTCTTACACCAATAATCTTATCTAACTTTTCTTGCTGTTCGTCTAATAGCTCTTGTTGCTCTTTCATAAGGGCATGCTGACGCTCAAGTTCAGTTTCCTTTTCTTCAAAAAGTTTCTTTGCTTGCATAAGAGTAAATGAAATAATAAGTACAAATACCAGCAGCAAAGCCGCCATCATATCAGAATATGACAACCAATATGTAGTTTCTTCATTTTCCGAATCGCGCTTATTTAAATGTGCCATTTCTTCACCTTTTAATTAGCTTTATCGAGTTTATCAACGATTCTCGGCAAATTACGTTGCATAATATCTAAAGCATGTATCAAAGCCTCTAATTTAGTCTGCATCTCATTAAACGACTTCTCCATTCCGTCATATGCAGCAACAACAACATTCGGAACTCTTTCAGTTGTAGCATCCACTTCAGATATTGTTCCGCTAAGGTGCTTTGTAATCTCAGAAAGATTAGTGTCGAAGCTATCAAAAGTACTATTAAGCGCATCTTTCAGATTTGTGTTGAGCTGTAGGGATACTTTGGATAATTCCTGCGCTGCACTGTTCATATCAGCTGCTCGAGCATTAGTAAGATTTGCTATTTCTTCTATATGCTTCTTAGCCACCACCGACAATGATTCACTATACTCTTGCGCCTTATTCAAAAGCATTTCCATATTTGTTCTTGTATTTTCACTTAAATCATTTTCAAGCTTAGAAAGGTTAGTAATCTGTATCTCAAGATTGTTGGATAGCTTTTCTGTTGCCGCTGAAATTAAACGCTGATGTTCACTAAGTGCATCAACATATCCTTTCATCTTTTCGTTCATTTCATTCTGTGCTTCCAGTTGTATATTAACGCTCGTAAAGTTTTCGTTGATCACCTTCTGTAGTTCGTCAATCCTTGTTACATATTCTGATAATTTCTCAACCGTCTTCTCTGATAGCTCATTTACATCCTTGATATTCTGTGCCATATCTCCAATATCACTAAGGATATTTTTCATAAATTCGCTATTTTGCTTTTGTAACTCACATGTTTGCTCAATAGTTTCGCCCAAGTGAGTAAAATTGTCCCCAAGCGATTTATTCATTTCCTCCACGAATTTATCTACAATATTGGTGATTCCTTCCAGCTCACTCTTACTTACTTTTTCAGAAAAAGTTTCCAGCGTAGTATTCATATTTGAAAAAGCAGGACCTAATGTATTCAAGATTTGCTGACCTATTTCCTCCGGCATCTTAAGCAAAATATTTCGAAGATTACTCTCGTTAGTATAATCTGAGTCTCTTTTGACATAGCCAAAGAAACAATGCAAGAAATAATCCAAACTATCATATGCACTGTCCATTACATTTTTATATATATAATTGAAAATCAAGGAAAAAAGCATTCCATATATGGATGTATGGAATGCAACTTTCAATCCATCCATCAATGGAGCAATGCTGTCAGAGATTTCTGCTGAACTACCTGTATTGAACTCTCTAAGACCTAAAGACAATCCAATAAATGTACCCAAAATTCCTAATCCGGTCATCGTACCCGGAACCAGATTATACATATTCTTTTTCACTGTTACATCTAAAAGATCTTTATTAAGATAGTCATCGATACTACAGCTATAACTATCATTTGAAAATTCTTTTAATCTATGATTCTCTAAGACAAATTCGTCATAGTACTGCTGAAGAATCGGCTCAGTAAATAATTCATTCCCTTTTCGATTCTCATATTCTTCCCATAAAAAAGTTCCTTTTGAAGCAAACTCAACCTTAATCTTTTCTGCCGCATTCTGTAAATCTTTTGTCAATTTATGAATTGTAGAAAATCTCCTCATTGCCTGCCAAAAGATAACGCCTACTATTGCAAACATAATTACATTTATCAAAATGCTTGTTCCTGTCATTCCTGAATTTCCCGTAAGGAATAGACTTAACACTATCATAGTCAAATACAATATAAGCAATTGAGTAGATGCGTTACTAGCCTTATTTGTCTTCTTCATTGTTCAAACACCTCACATGATACGTTCTTATCTGCAATAGCGTCTTTTATCTCTTTTATTTCTGCTTGTGAACAATATATCCTCTTACACGCTTTACAACATTGGGTTATTATTCCAAATCTTTTATGTTGATCATACTTCACTACCACCTGTATCTTATCTAAGGGTGTTCCATGAACCGGACAAAAATCATCATTAGCAATATGAATCAGTAAAGAATCCACTTCAAGACGATTTTCGAATTCAAGTGAATCATATGAATCTGATTTCTGCTCTTCCATTTCAAACCACTGTTTCAGTATCTTTCCGGCACTTGGTGGCGCACTTGAAATATAAGCTTTGAAATCATCAGGAATATTCTTACTGATGCTCATTTCTTTAATCTCTTTTATTGAATATAAACGTGTCCCATGCATAATTAACCTACCAATTCACAACGAGAAGTTCATTAAGTGCCCGAGTATATGCTACATATTTCATATTATCGTTCATATTTGAACTAACTGCGTATACTCTATCAAACTCAAATCCCTTTATTTCATCTACATACATAACCGAAATGTCACTACTTCCAATCTGGTCAGAGGTCAGTCTATTTGTTGGCAGAGCCTTAATAAATTTCTTTTTATCAACACTTCTGTCAAGCAAAATAATCCAGCGCTCATCTTGTGGCTTAGAATCTGTTACAATCTCATACTCAAATTCGTCTTTTGATATTTCCTTTACTTCTGCGGAATTTATTCCTATTTCTTTCATAGAAAGAGAAAACTTATTGTTACAATATCTGGTTATTTGATTAGAATTTCTGTAGTTTTCTTCGAGGTAAAACATCTTAAAAGAAAAAAGCTCTTTCAGACTTCTCCAATCGCTCATACCGTGACCATGATTTGTTACCTGCTGAATATCTCCAAAAATATTAAATACTGTTTTATTGCTGCCAAGAGCACTTAATAATTTATACTCCATATACGAATAATCTTGTCCCTCATCAATAAACATGAATCTATGCATTGATGGAAGCTGCTTAAAGAATTTTATGCAAAATTGAAGCCTTGAGTATAAATCATATCTATGTATTCCTTTAGGTTTTTTAATGTTCTGCTCAGCCAGCACTTCTCTTGTTATTTCGTCGAACATAGCTGTGTATAGCCTTGTATTCCTGAACTTATCAGCCTTCATTTTAATCGAATCTATTTCATCGCCAATATCTTTCGATTTGTTATTACGTATTAATTCTTCTAAACGCCTTTGCTCATTCTCGATAAGAACCGGCTTATCGCGTAATTCTTTTTCAAGTTCTTGAACATCCCCCTCTTTTCGCTCACATGCCATCAAATCTTTCTCTGTTTCCGGGTCTATTCGTGCAATCTTAAACAAGAAGAGCATTTGGCTATCAAGACTATTTCCGACGCCATGTTCAACAAGCTCTCTTACATTTATTTGGTCAGAGTCTTTCAATCTCTCCTTGACCTTGTACACAGTAGCATTAACAAAATCAATATATTCCTTTTTAGCCACATCGATAGAACCACTTTCCAGTTCTGCTTTTCTCTGTTCAAGATTCTTTATACGTTCTTTCAGCTGATCTATCTGCTTGTCATGGCCATCATTTTTTTCTTTTAACTCATCTACTATACGAATTATGCAGTCATAAAATTGATAGACAGGTACATCCAACTCATAATTTTCTTCTTCACCTATCCGGATTAAAAAAGATTTAAATTCCGCCTTAAATCTTTCATGCTGATCCGCGATATTTTTTATATAGATATCCATTCTATTCAAATAATCTGAAGAATAAATATAGCCCAAAAAGGCTTCGTTCACATCAGACTCGGAACGGATGTTGCTCTTTGTTGCAAACTCTTTATCTATCTCACTTATCAAATCATTGTAGTATTCCTCAATTGTTGCCTGGACGATAGAAGTTATAGCAAGCCCTTCCACTACATTGCGCATAAAACTTTTATACTGTTTGCTTGGTCCTATAACGACCACATCACGTGCATCAAATGCGCTATCCCAATTCAATAGTTTCGACAATCTATGCATCATCACCATAGTCTTTCCAGACCCGGCACAACCTTGTACAACTACACACTCATCTCCCGAAACATCAACAATGCTATTCTGATTGTCCTGGATAGAAAGGACTATATCCTTAATTTCTCTGCTTTCACGTCTTTTTTTGAAAATATCAATAAGGAAAGGATCATATAATCCTTCCCGAAACTCTGATGATTCTACTGTAACTGTTCCAACAATATTTCTATAATCATGTAGAACTGATTTTTTTATATTAAACTCACGCCTTAAGCTAATTTCACTATTTAACTTTTTATCATTTGGATTATAAGTTGCTAGTCTTTTTCCTTCGTCGCTGAAGTATGATATAACTTGATTTCCGCGTCCCAAATCCTCTTCTGATATTTCTACGGGTCCAAGATAATATTTGTGAACCGCGCCATTGTCTTTATGATCAACTCTATACTTATATGGGATGTTTGCTCTATCGTTTAACCAATCTATCTTCTCATAATCTTTTTGGCTTACATGCTTTTTGTGCTGTAGTTGCGCAAACTCTGTGCCATCATCGCCACCGGATATAGTTGCATATCTATCAACATAATCTGGTTTTGCTTCAATTTCTGATATTTTCCCTTTTATGGCAAAAACAACAGTCCCTAGCTTCCTTTTCTCAGTCTCAAACTCTTCACCGAAAGAAATTGCTTGGTTTAGAACAATATCACTTCCTTTAAGTTCACTTGGTAACTCTCCTGTTTTATAAGAAATTCCTTGATTGACAATAATGCTTTCATCTATATCACTGTCAACCTCAAATTGTCCCATTAGCACAGAAATATTTGTTACATCACCCTCAAGTGATATTCTACATATTGCTGTACTTCCAACATTTTCCAGCTTCCACCTGCATCCATAAACTTCTCCAATACGACCAAAATAAAACAGCTTAACAACAGCCCCGCTAAGCAGAGTGGAAATAAATTCTTCATCATTCTTAAAAAATGCAATACTATTAGACCCTGAGTCTCTTATCAGTGCCATAATCGGAATAGTCGCTTCTACCGAAACAGCCTCTGCATCTTGAACTGCAAAGTCATAGGATCGCACGAACTCCAGCTTCTCATTAAATTCAAAGTTGTATGTTCCTGCTGATTTCCAGATATTCTTGTCATTAATTGCAATAGCAATCTTGCCATTTTGTTTATACTGGGATAAAACCATAGCAATGCCTTCATTTGTTAAACAGCCAAGCAAAGAACTAACATCACCCGCACTATACATATATTTTACATTATAAAGATAAATTAATCTCGAAATATCAATTAGATTTTTAGAAAATCATTCGAAAAAAGATAAGAGGGGTATCCAAAGTTTTTGAGGGTCAATCATTTTGAGGGTCTAGTTTGAGGGGCTGTCGTGAGGGGCTACTTTGAGGTTTTGGTTTGAGGGTCTACAGTAATAATAAATAGAACCAGGGTTAATCAGTTATTGAAACTGACTAATCCCGGTTCTTTTTTATGCAAGAATCATTTCCTGCATTTCCTCCGTCTCTTATGATGTTTCTTGGACTAAATATCAAAGGAGGAGGATACATGAATAGTATCACAGATTTACTAGACCTTGAAGATAACGATCTCTTATTAAACACCTGAATAGTATCTTACGATTCCTTTATCCTAAATAAACCAAAATTTACGCCAAAGAGTTCTACACCTCGATTATATCAGACAAATACCTATGATTTTTAAATTGTATATAATCAATATAACACATACAGCAAAGTAAAAGTATACTCCATGCTACCAACAATAAGATTCAATTCTTCTGCCCCTATTATTAGAATCAATAACATAATTTTTAGATTGCTATTCTTTTCTTTAGTCTTTAAGAGTCACATCATCATAGTAATCACTTATCACACATATAACCATATAATGCATTTTCAATATTCTCATTACGTTTTCTTATTGCTTCAATGTTATTCTCCGCAAACACTCTATAGTCTTCAGGTAAAATCGGACTCGCTGATGCAAACCATATTATGTTATAATTTTCATCCACAAAAGATCCTTTTAATCTGAATCTCTCACAGAATGACTTAAAAGAGTCAAAAGACATATACCATTTTCGATAGTTTTCTATTGCTTCTAAAACAAGTAAGCATCGATTATATTCATCTTCCGTATGTTCTTTTGGGAGGAATTGTATTACATCATCTTTTTCTTTATCCTTATCAAAATATAATTTTAATAAATATAGCGTCCAATCAATCCGATCATAGAATGTCTTTTTCCCTCCCCTCATCCAATTAATAGTTTTTAAACGGTGTCCTCCGCGTGGCCATGCTATATGCCCACCAATAGTTCGTCCAACATTCAGAATCTCCACTATTTCTTTCCGTGATAATCCTGAATTCTCTGCCCAATAAATTGAAGGGCCAATATAATCAGTTGATAGAAGATAATCATTATACTTAATCGTATAAAATGGCGGCTGTTTTGAATTTGTTCTATTCATAGGATTACAATTACTCAATTTCTCATACTTTTCCCATGCACGATTATTCTTCCATAATGTTCCCCTATTAAAATACTGTTGTTCCCAGTTAATAGCATCACAATCTCTGAAAAACAAACTAATAAAATCGTCATATAGCTTCTTACATCCATTTGTATCAGGGTCTGGTCTGTTTACGTAATCATAGTCATATGTTATTTTATTCGAACTGCCAATAAGATAATTGTATTCAACATCCAGCTGTATTTTTCCTTTATCTTCCATTGTTTTTTCATCATAAAAGAGGGGATTAAATTGCATTAAACCAATCCCCTTCTCCATCCTCACACAATCAAACGTATCCCCATGCACAACGCTCTCCCCCGTCACTTCATACCCAAGCTTCTCATAGAACCCAACCGCAACATCCCTGCTCTCTATCACCACGTTCGTATATCCAAGCTCTGCAAGCCACTTCTCCGCTTCACTCATAACCTGCTTTCCAAGCCCTTTGCCACGATACTCAGGCAGTACAACAACGCGTCCGATAACAGCCGACTTCGCATCCATGCCATATAACCGACAGGTTGCGACAGGAAAATCATCGTCTGTGAGAACGATGTACTTTGTATCGGTTGTATCATGCTCATCGAATTCGCGCCTTAATGTAATATTGTGCTGTTTTGCCATTCCTTGTATTCGGACGTAGTACGCGCCTGCCTGCTGCCATGTTTCCGTTGCCCTTATTACCTTTATGTTCATATTCTCCCTCTACGATTTCTTTTTCTCACCTACTCTAATAGAAAAACGCGCCCATTACAGAGTTCATTTATAGAAAAATTGCTAATCAATAATCCTATCCAAAGTAAAAATATTAATCCCCTGCCTATTCCATGTATTATATGGTTCTCCAATCAATTCAAAAGCCTTATCGTAATACTCTTGTTTAATATCTTCATGCATCTTGTAAGCATCTTCCCATATAAGTTTGCTAAGGATTACGAAAATAACAACTTCTTCATCATCGGTAACATAAGATACAATCTTCTTGCCACGCTCATGCGTATACAGCTCAGCTGATCCATCATCTCGAAAGTCAATTTTAGAATGTAAATCATAGCAAGTTGACTTATCAAAAATATCATCCAAGGCTTCCTTATGTCGTGAAAATCCTTTAGAACATGTAATATACATCAAACTTCTTACTTGTTTTAAAATATCACTTTTTTTCATAATGATACCTTCCAGTACATATTTACGAATTCTTTTTTCTCCCCGACTCAATTAGCTCTTTCTCAAACGCCTCCGGGTTCTTGAGATAATAATCCTGATGGTATTCCTCCGCCTCATAGAAATTCTTAAACGGCAGGACTTCGACCTGAACTTTCTTTCCTGATTCCTGCTCTATTTTGGCGATCTTTTCAAGAGCTGTCTTTTTCTCGTCATCGGACATGTAGAAAATGGCCAGCGTGTAGGAAAAGCCTTTGTCGATAAATTGTCCTTCCGCATCGAACGGATCCACGTTGGCAAAATAGATATCAAGGAGCTTGTCATAAGATACCTTCTCGGGATCGTACACAAGCTTTATTGTCTCTCTGTGCCCTGTCTCCTGGTGCTTTACCTGCTCATATGTCGGATCCTTCTCATCTCCGCCGGCATAGCCGCATATAACCTCATCTACTCCGTACATTTTATAAATTGGTGTGACGCACCAAAAGCATCCACCTGCAAAAT
>JAEEGK010011901.1_pt1 | contig 19815 bp, 7 predicted proteins | sample 8958771 | NCBI WGS metagenome assembly JAEEGK01 (sample SAMN16246547, study PRJNA631951) | gut metagenome | biome: gut microbiome; feature: rumen; material: SC-attached | host: Bos | place: Iran: Karaj | collected 2018-10
AAAAAAATAAAAAAATAAAAAAGAAAATTAACAAAAAAAAAAGAAATAAGTTTCAAATTAAAAAAAGAAATAAAGAAATTAATAAAAAAATGTAGTGATTTACAAATAGAAAAAAATAGAATAGAAAATATAAATGAATTAAATAATTATAATTATATAAATATCCCTTCAAATAATAAAATAGATAGTTATTCTTTTAATAATTATGAAAATCAAATAGATGAAAATGATATGAATGAAATTAAAAAGAAAACTTATAATATAATAGATGATGAAAATCAAAATAAAAATTATAATATAAATAGAAAAGAAATAAGAGAACAAACTAAACAAAGAATAAATAATATAATGAATTTTGCAGAATTAAATATGATGAAAAATTCAGATAGTAATTTTAATAATACTTTAAGAAGTAATTATAATATGGATCAATATAATAATTTTCATGAAGATAATAAATTTGAAGATAATATTGATAATAAAGAATTAAAAAATTTTCTCATACTTTCAAAATTAAAACCTAATGAAATTTCAACAACTAAATTAAAATCTCTAAAAAATAATAATAAATAAATTCAAAAAAAATATTTTTATTAAATTATTTATTCCATTTATACATATTTATTGTATTTAAATTGATTAAATAGATTTATAATTTTTCTTTTAATTTTAAAATTTTCTTAATAAATAACAATGAAAGTTGAGTCAACAAAAATATCATTAAAAAAAAAAGATGACTCATTAAATTTTACTCAATCACAAGAACATTCAGTTACAAGTAGTCAATTAAATGGTTCAAGTTTTTTTAGTAGAGATTTAAATATATTATTTGCAAATAAATCTCTTTGTTTTTCAAAAGACAGTAAATTTCGCTATTTAATACAAAGAATAATCACAACAAAAATATTTATTCATACAATAGATTTAATTATTATTGCAAACTGTTTTTTTTTAATTTTAGAAACAATAGATAAATTTGAAATATATTCAGATTATTTTCATAATGTTTTTACAATAATATTTATTATAGAATGTATTTTAAAAATAATAGCTTTTGGTTTTTTTATGGAAGAATATTCTTATTTAAGAGACCCTTGGAATTGGATAGATTTTATTATAGTTATTACAGGAATATTATATTTTATTCCTCACTTTAAATTAAATATAAATTCAATTAGGTCTTTTAGATTACTTCGTCCTTTAAAAGCTTTATCAAGTTTACCTTCAATGAGAAAATTTATTCATTCATTAATTAATTGTTTTTATGATTTAATTGATATAATAATAATATTATGCTTTGTTTTTTTTTTCTTTGCTTTATTAGGTTATGCTATTTTTGATAATAGATTTAATTTTATTTGTAGAACCACAATAATTCCTATTGAAGGTGATTTACCAATTGATCCTTTATATTCTAATTATTTATGTGGAGGTGAAATTACGTGTGGAAATAAATTAGAATATTGTTTAAATACATGGGATTTTTATTATGAAAAAAAATATTTTATTCCAAATGATTTTCCTTTTGAAAATCCTAATTTTTATGAAAATGAAAAAAAAAAAATATTCAATTATGGTTTAACTAATTTTAATGATATTTTCTCTTCTCTTTTTATTGTTTGTATTGTTTCAACTTCTGAAGGTTGGGTTAATTTAATGTTTATGATGATGGATGGATACAATTATTATGTTTCATTAATATATTTTATATTTTGTTTATTTGTAAATCATTATTTCATGTTAAATTTAATCACTGCATTATTATTATATAATTTTAATAAAGAAAGAGACGATATTGAAATTTCAATTTCTATTTCAAAAAGAGGAAAAAAAAAAAAAAATAGAATTAAAATGATAATTGGAGATGAAAATTTATCTGATTTTAATCAAATTAATGTATCAAGTATTTACTCAAAGGGAAGCCATAGTAAAGCAGATGTTAATTTAAATATTAATTCTAATAATTTAACTGATATGAATGAAATGAATAAAATAAGGAGAAAATATAAAAGAATAAATTTTAATAGAAATATTAAAAGAAGTACTAATGCTTTTTATGTTAAAATAATTAATTTTTTTATTGATATTAAATGGTTTAAAAAAACAAAAAAATTATCTAAATATCATCAAAATTTTACCTTTGGTTATTATTGTTATGTTATTGTTCAACAACCTATTGTACAAAAATTTTTTTATTTATGTATTATATTAAATAGTGTTGTTTATGCTTTTGAAAGAAAAGGCATTAGTGAAAAAGAACAAAAACTTCATGATAAATTTAATACTATTTTAGTTTGTTTTTTTGTCATCGATATTATTTTAGCTTTATTTGCTTATAGTATAAAAGAATATTTTCATTATTATTATAATATTTTGGATTTTATTATTGTTTTCATTTCTTTTATTGAAGTAATTTTCAAAGAAACTAAAATTATTAGTGAAAAAACTTCTTCAAGTGAATCTAGTGTTTTAACTTGTTTAAGAATGATAAGAATATTTCAATTATTTAGAAAATGGGAAAGCTTTAATATTATTTTAGATAGTATTAAAAGAACTATTATTAGAATGATGGATTTTTTATTTATTTTTTGTATATTTATTTTTATTTTCACTTTATTAGGTCAAAATTTTTTCAATAATTCATTAAAATATAAAAATGATAGATTTTATGCTCAAGCTGATTCTGAATATTATAATTTTGATAATTTAATTAATAGTTTAGTTTGTGTTATTATTATTATTGTGGGTGATCATTGGACTGATCTTTTATTTGATTTATATAGAAGTGATAAAAATAATAAAGTTGAAGTGATAATATATTTCTTTTTTATTGTTTTATTTGGGCAAATTATATTAATTAAAATTTTTTTAGCTCATTTGATTGAGCAATTTGATTTAAGTAAAAAACATTTTGAAAAAAATTTCACTGTACATGATTTTCTTTTAGATACTATTTATTATTCAAGTTCTGTAAATATAAATTGTACTTCAAAGATAAAACCAATTGATTCTCAAATTTTATTATATTTAAAAGGTATTTCCCAAATAAAACCAAATTACTCTTTAAGTGAAAGTTTTTTTGAATTGACAAATAAAATAGAAATTAATTTTATAACTCATAAAAAAAAAAAAATTCATGTTATCCGAAAACATTTTAGTAAACATATTTTAAGACATGGTGGATATTATGAAGAAATGGATAATATGAAAATATTTAATTTTGATGATGTTGTAATCAAACATACAAATAATATTCAAGTAGAATTATTTTATAATGATGAATTGGATAAAATTGATTATTATGATTTAACAAATTATAATTTAGAAGAAACATCTATTTTAGAAGAATCAAATTCAATAAGTGAAATTTCCTTTAGTAAAAATGAAGGAAATAAATATACTAAAATAGAAAATATAGTTTTAGAAGAAATTGAAAATGAAAATGAAATAGAAAATCCAATAATAACAAATGAGAAATTACTAAGATCAATTAAACAAGATGAAATTCCTTCAATAAAAGAAACAGATTATGATATTGTTTCAATACCAAATGATCAAAAAAGTTCAAATAAAAATAATAGAAGTGTTCTTTCAAGTTTTACAGCTTCAAGAAATATAACCTTATCTTCAATTAATTCTATTGGAAGTAAATATAGTGGATTATTTTCTGTTGGTTATGAATATTCTTTTGATGAAGATTCAAGTGATTATGAAGAAAAAAGTTTTTGGGAAAAATTTTATAATTACATTAGTAAAGCTAGTTGTTTTATAATAGGAAAAAATTGGAAAATTAGAAAAAAAATACATGATTTTGTATATAATAAATATATATCATATATAATATTTGTTTTAATCGTTACAAATACAATATTAATTTGTTTTGATAACCCTTGGTTAGATCCAAAATCAAATTTTGCTAAATTTTCAAAAAAAGCAAATCAATGTTATACATGTATCTTTGTATGTAATTTAACATTAAAAATGATATCTGATGGTGTTATTTTTGATAAAAATGCTTATTTAAGAAATTTAATTAATGTTATTGATTGTTTTTGTTGTGTTATTGGAGTTTTAGGTTTTTTTAATATTATGACTCAATATAGATATTTAAGAGCTTTAAGATCTATTAAACCTATTAGAATATTAATTAGAAGTGAAAATTTATCTTTAACAATGGAAACAATTATTGCTTCTATTCCAGCTATGATTAATTTAATCATTTTTATCTTTTTATATATTTATACTTTCACTCTCTTAGGTATTAATATATTTAAAGGTATTTTAGTTAATGTTTGTGATAATGATTATTCTCTTCAAACCGAAAAAGAATGTTTAGATAATGGAGGTCATTGGATTTTTAATAGGGAAAATTATGCTAATTTTTTTTATGGTTTAAAATCTACTTTTGAATTAATTTTAAAAGATGAATGGGTTCAAGAAATGCAAGTTGCTGGAATGAAAACTGGTTCTAAGTGGGTTTGGCTTTATTATATTATTGTTATGTTTATTGGAAATATTTTTTTATTAAATATGATTCTTGCTGTTATTATTCAAGAATTTAGAACTTTAAAAGCTAAAAAATTTAATTTTGCTTTATTAAATGATGCTGAAAAAAATTGGATTCAAACCCAAAAAATTATAATGAAATTTCATCCTAAGAAAAAATTCCTTGTTTCAAAAGAAAAAAAAATAGTAGATTATTTATATTTATTCTTTGAATCAAATGGATATTATATTTATATGGTTTGTAATATTATAATATCAATAATAGCATTTCTTTTTAGATTAAATCATTTAAGTAAAAAAATGAGAACAATATTTATTGGAATTGATTACTCATGTGAATTTTTATTGACTGTAGAAGTAATATTAAAAATTTGGGTTTATGGAAGAGAATTTTTCCATAATAAATGGAATATATTTGATTTAATAATAGCAATATTAATAGATTTATCAATTCCAATAGATTTTATTAATTGGGAAAGTATATTTGAATCAACTATTGATGCAGTTCCTTTATCATTAAGATTTTTAAGATTACTTGAATTAGTGAAAATATTATCAAAAGATGGAAGAATGAGAGCATTAATAGATACTTTATTATATGAATTACCATCATTAGGTAATGTTGTTGTATTTGCAAGTTTTATTTTTTTAATATATGGAAATGTAGGTATGAATGTTTTTGGTCAAGTTCCTTTTAGAAAAAAAATAAATCGAAATACAAATTTTAGAAATTTTCTTTCTTCATGTTTAACTTTATTACAAGTGACAACAGGTGAAGATTGGAATGAATTAATGAATGAATTAGCATATCATGATTGTAGAGATCCATCAAGTGAAATATATAAACATGATTATTATTGTATTAATTATAATGTTACTTGTTTTGATGAAAAATATATTAATTATACTTCAATGTCAAAATTAGGAAGATTCTCATGTGGACATTCTTTTTCATATGCTTTCTTTATTTCTTTTGTTATTATATGCCCTGTTTTTATTATGAATTTATGTGTTGTTATGGTTGTTCAAGGTTTTGAAGAAAGTGTTTTTGAAAATGAAGGAATTTTACCTTTAGAATATATTGAACAATTTATTTCTTTATGGGAAGAATATGACCCTAATAATACTAAAGTTATTAAACCTTATGAATTTGTTCTTATTATGAAAGAATTACAACCTCCTGTAGGTTATAATTATGATAGGAATTTAGTTTCTAGTAATTTTAAAAGTAGAAGAGAAAAAAAAGAATATATGGAATTTCAAAATATTGTTAATCAAATGAAAGAGAATGTTAAGAAAGAAAAAGAAGAACAGAAATTAAATAATTATAATATTAAAAATACAAATTTAATTAATATTCAAAGTGATATAAATAATAATAATAATATTATTAAACCTTTGAAATTTAAAAATTCTTTTAAAAAAGAGAATTCTAAAATTGAATTTGATAGTAATATTTCTCCTCATCAAATGAGTAATATTAATGATAATACAATAGATAATCAACCATCAACTTTCCGTAATTTACATACAAAAGAAAATTTTAATGATCGTATAAATTTCAATAAATTATCTTCTACATCAAATAATATATATCCATTTTTTACAGCAGAATATCCAAAAAATAAAATATATGTGAGTAAAAATTTAAAGTTTTATACATCTGATATAGAAATAATTCAATTAATGTATAAATATAATATTTTAGCATATGATATATATAAAAAAGATCATACTGGGTCAGGATATAATTATAATATAAGTAAAGAAGAAGAAGAAAAATTTAAAAAAATCCATCAACATATTGAAAATAAAGGTTGTGATGATTTATATATTCATTTTATTGATGCTTTATTTTCTGTTAGTAAATATGCTGTTTCTATCAGTCAAAATGTTTCTTTAAAAAAATTAAGAAGAAATGAAGTTTGTAAATATAGTAAAAAAATGTGGGAAGCTGAATATGATAAAAAATATATAAAACCTTTTTTTCTCAATGTTGAAAGAAGAGAAGAAAATTTTGCTCTTTCAAAGAAATTATCTGCTAAGAGAATAATTGATTTATATAATTTTTATAAAGCTAGGAAAGAATATTATAATAAAATTAGTGTTATTAGAAAAAAAAATTTAGATAAAAAAGCAAAAAAATTAACAAGTGTTGTAACAGTTTATTCTATAAAATCTTTTGATTATCAAAAGAGAATTTCTATGGTTAGAAATAGAAGAAGAAGTTCACTTGTTATTTTAAATGAACAAAAAAATTTTAGAAGAGAATCAGTTCAAAATCCTCATACGACACTTAATCCTGAAAAAATTCTTAAAAAAAAAAGTGATAAAGTCAATATTTCAATTTCTAAATCTAGTAATAACATTAATACTATAAGTGAAAATAAAAGTTTTGTAAGTGACGCTGAAATCAATGCGAGCGATATTGATAATAATAATCATAATAATTAAAAATTCAATTTTTTTTTATTGTGAATAAAAAAATATCTTTTTAATTAAAAGTGATATATTATAATTTCAGAATTATAACTCTTATTTGAAAATTATATTGGATTATATATAAAAAATAAATAACATTTTATTAAATAATATTTAAAATATTTTAAATAAAAAAAATTCTATGAATCACCATAAAAAAAATAAATAAAAAAATAAAAAATGGGTAATAAATCAAATATTTGTTCAACATGTAATGAAGAAAATGAGGCAATATTAAATGATAAGAATTATACTCAAATAAAAAATGATATAATAAATAACTCAAATATAATAGGACATTCATATATAATTCCATTATCAGATACTAGAAGATCTTCAAATTCATTAAATATATCAAATAGACCTCCTTCAAAAAATGATCTTTCTAATCAAACTCAATACTTTGGTGATATTGTTGAAGGTAAAAAACAAGGAAAAGGAAAATTAATTTTTTCAGATGGTTCTTATTATGAAGGAAATTTTAAAGATGATTTATTTAATGGAAATGGAATTTTAGTTAAAGATAATTATATTTATAAAGGTGATTTTCTTAATGGAAAAAAACATGGAAAAGGGAAAATAGAAATTACTTATAAATTAAACAATAATGATAATATAAACAATAATGATAATATAAATAATAATGATAATATAAATAATAATGATAATATAAATAATAATGATAATAATATTATAATAAATAATAGTAATGATAATATAATAGAGAAAAAAATATATGAAGGAGAATGGGAAAATGATTATATTAATGGAGATGGATTAGAAATAATTCAAAATGAAAATAATATTATAACAACTTATAATGGTCATTTTATTAAAGGGAAAAAAAATGGAAAAGGTAAATTAATATTATCAAATGGTTCTGAATATTATGGTGATTTTAATGATGATTTATTAAATGGAAATGGTATTTTTAAATGGAATGAAAATAAATATTATAATGGACAATGGAATAAAAATTGTATTGAAGGTTTTGGTATTTTATTTGAAGAAACAAAAAAATATATTGGTTATTTTAAAAATGATAAAAAAAATGGTATAGGAGCTTGTTATTATATAAATAATAATATTATTGTTATTGGAAAGTGGATATGGGATAAATTAGATAATGGAATAGTTGTTGTTATTGACAATGAAAAAAATGAAAATATTGTTAAAATGGAAAATGAAATTATTGTTAAAAAATATAATGATGAAGAAATTGATAATGAAAAAATTAGAGACAGTGATTTATATAAAGAATATATGAAAATATATGAAGAAAAAATTAAAAGTGAGATAAATTAATTGTTTGCTAATAAGTGTTAAATTTTTTTAAATTTATAGATATATTCTGTTATATTCTTTTTGTATATGTAATAGTGAAAAAATATTTGTTTTTTTAATAATATTTTTTAGTTAAAAATTAAAGTAATTAAACCTTTTATTCCAAAAATTAATTTATTTATAAAAACTAATAAATTCTTAAACATAATTTTTTAAATCAATTTAGTCAAAATATTACATTATTTTTATAAAAGAATAAATAAATAAGATTAAAAAAATCCATTATATTATTCACAATTTCTTTAAATTTTTTAATTGAATTTTTATTTGATTAACTGATTATTTTGCATTAAATTAAGTAAAACTTCCTTAATTGCATTATATAATCTTGTAGTTTTACTGAAAATTTGAAGTAAAGTTTCTTGATTTGTTTTAATTAAAATTCCAGTTAATCTAGAACATAAAAATTCATCATCACATTTTCCTTTAGTAATATTTAACTTATATTGAGGAATAAATTTAATTAAAAAATAATATAAAGTTTCTCCAAGAGCTTCTGTTCTTTCTTCTATATTTTCAATTTGTAAAATTTTTTTAATTATTTCAATTAAATTTTCACTTTCAACAGTGATTTTTCTAATTGAATGATTATTATTATGAATACTAGGGCTACTATAATTATCTTCTGTATTATTATTAGAGTTATAATTATTATTATCATTATTATAATTATTATTATTTCCATTTTGTAATTGAGTTATATTATTACTTGAATAATAAAAAGAAATTGGTTGAGATATTTGAGTAATATTTAAATTATGATATTTTTTAGGATCCATTTTTTTTTCTACATAATCAATATCACATTTAATTAAATTATTCTTAATCAAAATTTCTTTTTCATTCGATGAATTTTTAGCTAATTTTGCAGATGAAATTGTTTTATATGTTATAATGGCTTTTCCTAAACTTTCAAATATAAATTTTTTATTTATTATTTCTCCTTTTTCATTTGTTACATTTGTTAATTTTGCTTTTGTTAAAATTTTAATTTTTTTAATTACTCCAAATTGAGAAAAATAAACTTTTAAATCATTTTCATTAATATCTTTAGGTAAATTTTTTATCATTAAAGTATTACATTCATTTTTTACATAAATAAAACTTTGACTTGTTGAAGTTGTTATACTTGTTGAAGAACTCATTTTATTGTTATATCTATTATTATGATAATAAATATTATTATTTGAATTTTCTTGATTAGAATTGTCATTTTTTGAATTTTCAATTTTTTCAATTATATTTTTATCAATAGGAATTAAAGTTATATTTAATTTACTTTTCATTCCTTCTTTTGCATTTTCAGCTTCTTCTTTTTTAGAATATATTATTATTCCAATGTTATTATTATTTTCATTTAAAATTCCATATTTTTGAATTTTACCATAAACTTCAAAAATATTTTTTAATATATTTTCATTATTTAAAGAATTTGGTAAATTATCAATTTTTAACATTGGAACAATATCTTCTTCTAAAGTATTATTATTATTTATATTATCTTGAGATAAATAATATGTAATATTTATATTTTTTCCTTTAATATAATAATTATTCATTATATTAATTGCATTATTTGCGTCTTGAATATTTTCATAATTAATTTGTGCATAAATTGGATAATCATTATTAGGGTTTTTTTTTATTGATAACATTGAAATTTTTCCAAACTTTGAAAAAATTTCAAATAATTCTTCTTCAGTAATATCATTAGGTAAATTTAATATATATAAATTATTTCGATTTATTTTTTCTTCTTTTGGAGTACAGTGTTTAACTGTTATATTAGAACCATTCATTTTTTGGTTATTTAATAATGTGATTGCTTTATCTGATTCATTAGGATATTTAAATTTAATATATGCAAAAGATTTTTTTCCTTTTCTTGGTTTTATATTAATTAGATCAATATTAAAATTTCCAAAGGACAAAATAAAATTTATTATTTCATTTTCATCACAATTAAAAGGAATTCCTGATAATATAATCATATTTTCATTATTTGACATTAATATTAATATATTAAAGAATTAATTAATTTTATTTAATAAAATTAAAATCACTGTATATTATAATGAATGGAAAAATTGATATATAAATTTTTATCTTATATAAAAAAGCATCTAGCCTATTTTTCAAATTTCAAATATTTTATAAAAAAATCTATCGCAATATATATATAGCTTAATGATTTAAAAAAAATGATAAATTAAAGAGTTCTTTCTTGAGTACTTTTTTGTGATGAATTTTGAGAACAAATTTCTCGTTCAGAATCATTTAATATTATATTATTTATAACAATTTCATTCCTGATTTCTATGATTTGAAACATTTTTCTGCATTCAATTTCTTGTTCACAATTTGAATTAAATTCAGCTAATTCATCAAAAATATAATCCATACTTTTATCTAAAAAAATATAATGTTTATATAATATAAAACAAAATTAAAATTTAAGTATTTAATTAAAAATTAATCAAAATTATTTTCTACATCGCAATTTTCCTTGTTATGAATGTTATCCTCTAAATCACTTTCGCTTCCTTTTTTATTTCCATTATCCTTTCCAAAACTACTTCCAAAATTGACAAAATGACCAGAGCGATGAATTTCATGATAAAAATCTTTAGGATTTCCAAGAATTAATCCATAATTCATATTACTAACAGGTTCAACTCCTATAAAATTATAATTCCAAATTTCATTATCAGGAATCATATAAAATCCCATGAATTTTTCACTAAGAATTAATTGAACTCTTTCAAAATCAGCATCAGAGTAACCAATTGGATTATTGCTAACTTCTTTACATTTACTTCCCCATTCAAAACCTTGTGGAGTTAATTTATAACCACAAAGAGTACAAGAACCTTGAGTAAAACTACAAGTTAAAATAATACTAGTTTCAATATCCCATGAATTTCTCTCATTGAGAAATTTACTCATCAATTGAGCATCATAAGGGGTTAATTGATGAGTTTCTGAAGGTTGAGTATGTATATAACCTAAAGGCTCAAAATCTCTTAAATAAGGATGTTCTGGTGGTTGAATTGGGAAATTTATATTTAAATGATTTCCTGTTTGAGGTACTAAAACTATACAATGTATTTCCTTTACTAATGCATCGTTTTTTGGAGTTATTCCATATAAATATCCTCCTATTTGAGTCCTTAAATCTGAAATTATAATAAATTTTTTTAATAAATTTTTTGGTAATACATATGTTAATCCATTTTCTTGAATATCTTCACTATTTACATATATATGATTTGTTCTTAAGTGAAGATTACTTGCTGATACTGCTTTTATTCTCCAATCTGTTTTTGATAAAAATTTCTGCTGTTCATATGGTGATATTGTTTGAGATGTTATTGTCTCTCCTAAACGATTCACTGTTGTTGATGTTGTTATTTCTCCTATATTTACATTTCCTACTTCAAAGTTGTTATTTGTTGATTTTTTATTTGGATCAGTAGTTGGATTTAATATATTTGGAGTCGTTATTTCCATTCCTAAAATTATATCTTTTATCTCACTTTGAGTTAATGATGCTACATTAACATTATTTTTTTTACCATAATCTTGAAGAATTAAATTTTTTAATTCTACTTCTACTTTCACCCATTCTTCAGGAGTGAAATTTGGCCATAAATATCTTAATTTTTCTTTATCTTCTCCTTCTTCTGTTACTTGAGTTTCTATTGGATGTAATTCTTGTTTTAATATTATTTTAGTTCTTTCTTGATTTACATGTAAACTTCTTAATATTAATATTAATCTAATAAATGCAGTATAAGAAGAAACAGTTTCAGTCCAATCATCATATAAATTACATAAAATCATTTTTGGTTTTGTTGCTTTTAATATTTGATCTCCTAATTTTTCTATTTTTAAAACAGCTTGAAAAGGTAATTGTAATTCACTTCCTTTAATAACAATATTAGGAAAATCTAATAAATGAACTTCTAAAGGATCTAACATTCCTTTTCTAGTAACAATAATTTGTTTAGGTTGTTCTTCAACAGGTAATGAAGTAATTAAAGCAGAAACTTCTTCTGCAGTTTTCCATTTAGCTAATTGACCTAATCTTTTTTGACCAGCCCAGACAGAAGTATGAATAATTTTTAAATATAATTGTCCAGTTTGAGGATTAAAAACAAATATTGCACCATTAATTGGTTTAGTTGTTAAATTACCTTCGAAAGTTTTATGAATAGTAACTCTATATACATTTGTATCATCAACAAACCATATTATTTGCTTTGAAAATAATTCAGCATAATTTGAACTATTTAAATATGGTTCTGTTGGTTCGGATGAATATAATTGAAGTCCTTTTCTGATTCTTTCTCTTAAAACATATAATGCAGGATTACTTTTCATTATTTTATTCATTGCTTGTTGTAAAAGTGGTTTTAAACCAGGAATATAATTTCCATATCCACTATGTAAATTATATGCTAAATCTATTGCTAAAAGAACTCCTGTTGCTGTTGGATAAATTGAAGTATTATCATCAGTATAATCTAAAAATTTACTTCTTGCATATCTTTCTATATCATGACTATCATAATCTCCCCATCTTAATTGAACATCAATCCAAAATTTATTTGATGTAATAATTTTCCTATTTGTATCACTTGCTGAAATTGCTGTTATTGAAGGATATAAATCCTTATTATCAGTTAATAAACTCTGTTCTAATATTTCCCATTTAAATTGAGCAAATAAAACTATATCTGCACATGATGAATTCATTTTATAACTTTTTCTAGGATGAATTGTTTCTTTTTGTAAATGTGAAATATCTAAATTTGAACTTTCCATTTCAAAAACTTGGCATAAATCCATAACAACACTTTCATGAATTTTTTGCCATAAATGAGCTCTGAAAATTTGAATTAGGGAAATTTTTAAAGTAGGTATTTTTCCATGCATAAAAATTCCAGTTAAATCAATTTGAACTTGAAATCCAATATAAACATTACTTCTATTAATAGTGGGACTCCACCAGAGAGTAAATCTTCTATTAGGAATTTGATTTAATCCACTTCTCTGTGCATGAGTTAATTTTTTATATTTCATACTTTCTTCAAATCCAGAAGCTTTTTCCCAAAATAAACCTTCCCAAGTGACGAAATAAGTTCCTTTAAAAAGAGTATGTTCTAATATTCCTTCAACTCCACCTAAAGCTTGAATCATATCTGTTCTATAATTATTTAAATTCCATAATTTACCATCATGTTTTTGATGAGTCCACCAAAATGGATTATGTTTTAAAACTTGATATTGTTTAAAATCTTGACGAACTCTCCATCCTTTATCATAAGCTAACACTAAACGATCTTTTTGAAATAAAGTATTGATTCTTGGTATTCCTCTATCCCATGAATCTTCTAAATCTTCTAAATTTAATCTTCGATTTTGTGCAATTGCTTCTTGTCTTTTTAATGCATATTCACTCCAAACTCTTTGACTATCAATAAATTCACTTTCCCAACTTTGAATATATCTATATAAATTTGGAATTAATTGTTCTTCTTCATGAGTCATTCCAGAACGATAATGTGTTATTCCACAATCTGTTTGTTTACAATATCTTAAATCACTTTGTGGAATTAATATATGTCCCATTGATAACATTCCTAATCCTCCTAATTCTTTAGGAGTGTAAAAAACAACTGGTGGGAAACGAGAAGGCATTTTTGAATTTAAACCTATTTTTATTCTTGTTTGCATTTTATTTTCACATTTTACTAATGCATCTAATATATTTTCACTATTTACTACTGCTTCACGAAAATATGTTATTAAACCTATTAATGTTGTATTCCATTTATTTGCTATTTTTGTAAATGTTGTTGATCCACTTGCCATTAATATTTGACGGATTCTATTCTCGAATTTTTCATGTGATTCCTTATCTACTTTCAACACTGCTTTTGCTGTTATTTCCTTTGTTAAATCATTTTGAAGTTTCCATTCACCATCATTAAAAGTCATTATTTCATTTATTGGAATTCTACATTTTGGTATTATTCTTACTTCGAATCCACACATATCAAATAATAAATTTGGGTTATCTTTACTATATACTGATACAAATGAATTATTCCATTCTATTGTTGTTACTGAACGAGGAAGACGATTTTTTATTTCCCAAAATGTAGCTCTTCCTAAATTAACATCATGTTTCATTAATCTCATTCTTTGATCTCTTGGCCAACATCTTTTATTATTATATCCAACTACATTTTCATTATTTGGATCAGGATTTTCAGTTAAGTACCTTTGAATTAAGTCTTTAGATTCTTCTTCTGTAAATCTAAATAAAATATATATTTTATCTATGTATCTACAATATAATCTAATTGGATGTTTTATTTCTGTTTCTACATCTTTAAATGTCATAAAGTCATTTGGGTTACTTGATGGACCTGCTAATTCATTTGCTCTTTGCAATCCTAAAATTAATAAATCTATTATTAAACCATAATATTGAAATACAAATGATGAAAATTGAAGTCCTCTTATCATTCCATATGAATTTATATGACTCATATCTTTAAAATATATTGTTACGTTATTTTTAGTTGTTATATAATCTGCGATATTATGATCTACTATTAATTTTAATAAACGATTTAATAATGTTAAATCAACTTTTTCATATACTTTTTCTAATTTAGATTCTAATAAAACATTACATTTATTTTCACTGCAATTCCATATATCATATAAATTATTTATTCCTTGACACCATTTATAAACTAAAAGTGGAGGAGGTTCACTATCACCAGGTTTAATCCAATTAGGGAATAAATTTCTTTTATCACCTTCATACCATAAATATTGGTCTAAATAAGCATCAGTTATTTTTTCAAGAGGTTCAATTTCATAAACAGGAATTAAATAATTATATAAATCCATATATTGAATTCCAACTTCTTTAAAAGCTCTATAATTTAATAATTGTCTTTTTACATTTCCTAAAATTTCATGTGGATTATCATAAGCATTTTCAATTAAACCTAATTCTTCTCTTTGAGCTTGATTTAATCTACTTTTTACAGAATAAGATTCTTTTAATCTTTCAAGGGCTAAATTAAATAATTTAGTATCATGTTTATAATTAACAGGAGGAAAAGGAATAGGATTAAATTTCCTACTTTCTAACCAATGTACAATAGTACTATAAATAGCTACACCTTCATTAGGTGTAAGATAAGGACCATCTTTTAAATAATTTTGTTGTCTTTCTTGTTCACTTTTTAAATATAATCTGGTTAATCTTCCTAAATTTTTTTTACAAACAGTTTTATCAACAGTAGCACCTCTTCTAATTCTTTCTCGATTATAATAAGCAGCATTGGTCCACCAATCAGCTTTACTTTTAACATATCTTAAAATAATATTTTCAATAGGTCTTGGCATTCCTTCTACTTTCCAAGGAATATTAGCTTTCCAACATCTCCAAGCTTCACTTAAATGTTGAAGTATAGTTTTAGTTTTATTAGCTTTGACTCCTTCAGGCATCATATCAGTAATATCTAACATGACAGAAGCTCTTAATTCTAAATCAAATTGACTTTCTACTCTTTGTTTTGTAACAGTTTTTGCTCCTGATTTGGAATTTCTTCCTTCAAATTGTCTGGCTAATAAATTCCCTAACCAACGTTCTAATAAAGGAATAACACCTCTTAAAAAGAATAACCATACTCTCCACATTGGATGCCAGAAACCTACTCCAGGCCCTTTTCCCACAGGGTGTATATTGAATCTATAATAGATAACGTGCTTATAATCTTTACACATTCTTATTTGTTTCATTAATTTATATTTGTAACGATACATTCCTGTTAATTGACCTATGTGACTAAATACATATTGTATTCCATCTGCTAATTGAAAGGCATCAACATTTCCTAAACGGAATTGCACATTTGTGTCTACTATTAATTTCATTAAACGAAGGATTTCTCTACATAAATGAAATGCATTTCCAAATCTACTTTTTTTCCTTTCTTTTGTTGTTAAAGTTTTCACTGGTTTTAAATTGAAATTATAATCTAAGTGAAGGTAATTTAAATTTTTCCTATGAATTAATAAATTTAACATATTATATCCTTGACGACATACTTGTAAACCAACTTCAACCCAATCTGTTTCTGTACATTGGAAAAATTTAGTTTTTTTAAAAGCTCGAAATAAGCTTCTTTTTTTTTGAGATTTTGGATGTTTGTGATGAAGGTAATTTAAAACAAAATATTTTAATAATTTTTGATATGAAACTCTTACTTTTACTGGATAATCATTTGGACATCTTTCACGAAACCAATTTGAAATTAAGGGAATATCATATGCTCTTCTTGTTCTTCCACTTTTTTTATTGAAAGGAGATGGAGCCCAAAGTAAACTTATTCCACTTAAAGTATTTTTTGTATACAATGGGTATTCTGCTAATAAAAGTTTAAATGGATATTTATTTACCTCTTGCTTTTTATTTTTATTATTTTTTATTGAATTTTCTATTTCTGTTGATATAAATTCTTCACTTGAAGAGTCATCTTCTAATAAATTTATATTTAAATTATTTGAAGATATGTTTTCCGATGAATTTGAATTTTCATTATTATTATTATAATTATTACTATTTTTATATATATTTAATTTTGCTTTATTTTGAATTGTCATATTAATATCATTTAAATCATCATCATCAATTTCTATACTTTTCATAAATTCTTTATATTTAATATAAGATTCTTTCATTCCGTCAACTATGATATTATTAGTTCCTTTTTTTTCTTCAATATCAACAATATCATCAATATCATTCTTTAAAATAGGATTAATAATTTTATCAAATAAAAAAGGAGGAGAATCTGGATCATCATTTTTAATATAAGCACAAGGAGGAACATGATAAGTTTCAATAACAACACTTCTAGGTCTATTATTATATAAAAAAGGAAAAGCTATTTTATATTCGGTTCTAATTAAAGTTCTGACGATTAATTTATTAATATCATTAAATTCATTCCAATCTTCATCTTCTCTATTAAAGCTCATTCCTCTATATAAAGGTTCAAATTTAGGTCCTCCTGGAATAGCAACATTAAGTGCTTTTGCAGTATAGAAACTTTCCAAATCAAACAAATGAAAATAATTCATATCATAAATATCACTTAATAATTGGTTTCCTAATCTAAATAAATTAGCCATTATTTTTGTATTTAAACACCAATTTTTATAAGAAGGTCCATTAACATACTTTTTATTTTTTGAGAATTTAAGTGGTTGATATTCATAAAAAAAATCATAAACAGCATTATCATCATTTTCATCTAATTGCATTTGAATAGGATATTCAGGTTCAATAGGGATGACATTATCAGCATAGTCAAGAGGAGGTTCTTCATCATCAAAAGGAGGAAATCTCATTCTTTTAAAATGACGACGATCTCTTTTTTCTCTTCTCATCATTATCCACATTGTTCCCCATTGAGCAATATAAATAGGTTCGATTACTTTTGGTATTTCATCCACAAAGGATATTGCTCCTGTAATGTGGTAAAGCACCTTCACGTTACGTACCTGCTCCCAAGGAAATGGAAGATTCTCCAGGAGCTTGTATATTGCGTGAGGAATATATTTTAAAGCTCCGAGGTATACTGTCTTGTCTTGCTTAAATTTTTTACTTGACATGTCACCATGGTCTTTTATTATCTTTCGAAGTACTTCTGCTGGTAATTCTTCTTTTTCAAATGATTTTGGAATTTGTGTTTTTTCTTTTTTGGGAAGTGAAGATGAGGGGATTTTTTGTTTTTCAATTTTTTCTACTTTTTCCATTTTTTTTTATTTTTTTTAGGAAAGGTTTGATAAGGGAATTTTTAAAAGGAGGAAATTTAATTTTTTTTTAATTTTTTAATTTAATATATAAATTATTTAATGTTTTATAAATTAATTATATAACAAAAATAATAAATAATATTTACCGAAGAAATTATTTATTAAATAATATAAATTAATAATAATTAATACTTCACTATTATTTCAGAGCATTTCCATAAAAATATATTTCACAAAATAGATATACAATTATTCCTTAATACCTTTATCAAAGAATAAATTTATATATTTATATCCATCATATTTGGATAAGATTGAAAATACAAGTTTGTTATTTTTGAACAACAATCATAATTGTCAAATTCTTTATCAGTTTTTTCTTCATTAAAATTATTTAAATAACTCGATACACCTAATTCCTTTTCAGAAATGTGAGGTATTTTCTGAAAAGAAAAATCTTTACTTTCGACACTTATATCATCATCGCATAAAAATACATCATTTTTCTCATTATTTACTTCTAAATTTAATTCATTTTTAATACCAATATCGGGATATATTGGTAGCTTTTTGTTGACATTGTTCTTTTGGAAAAGTTGAAAAGGATCTAAAGTATTTTTGAATAAAAAATCATTAAAATTACATTCTTCCTTAATAAAATTGGTATTATCTATTAATAAGCCTTTTTCACGATTTTCATCCTTTTCATTTTGTTCTTTTTTACGATTTAACGAATTATTTTTTACACTTTTTATTTTTTCGTGACTTTCATTATTATCAAAACTCTGCTTACACTCTTCATTTGAACTCATAGAGCAACTTAAGTTAGTTTCAGCTCCAGATCCGGTGCTGTTTATATTATTTACAACGTTACTAACCTTTTCTTTAACATCTTTATATACAAAATTAGTATTATCGAAATCAAGCACCATATTTTTCATTTTATTTATATTATCCATCATTTCTTTATATTTTTCTTCATTTTTTACGAAGAACGATTCTTTTTTATGAATTTCGAAATGATTTTTCAAAATTTCTTTTCTTCTATAAAACTTTTTGCAATATGGACATTGGAAAGGCTTTAATCCAGTATGAGAAATAAAGTGATCTTTTAATTGCCCTAAAGCTTTGAAACTCTTATGACATTTTTTGCAAGTGAAAGGACGCTCTCCTGTATGAATTCGAATGTGGGTTTTTAAGTTTCCTTTTTCGTTAAAAGATTTAGAGCAATAGGTGCAAATGAAAGGCTTTATTTTGTAATGGGTTCTTAGATGCGCAAGGAGTATATTTTTTAGAGCATATGATTTTTGGCAGTTTTTGAAAGAACATATGTATTTTTTCTGGTTCGGCAAACAATTTGTTTTTCGCACTTTTTATTTTTATATTTTGAAATTATATAAATTATTAATTACCTTTGAAGATGTAGAAAACGAGTTTATTATTCAATTCCATTTGTATTTTCGACGAGGAAATATCCATTTTTAGTTAATTTTATTTTGACAAGGAAAATAAATAATTAACCAAAATTATATAATATCTCATCAATAAGATAAAAAATATTCGATCAATTAATTTTTTATTTATATATTTTTTTATTTAATATTTTTTTTTTCGATTATTTTTTTATTTTTT
>JAEEGK010011903.1_pt1 | contig 19813 bp, 14 predicted proteins | sample 8958771 | NCBI WGS metagenome assembly JAEEGK01 (sample SAMN16246547, study PRJNA631951) | gut metagenome | biome: gut microbiome; feature: rumen; material: SC-attached | host: Bos | place: Iran: Karaj | collected 2018-10
GAAAGGTTGCTCAGCAGTGGGCGTGAAGGCATTGATGCGTTCAACGATATGGTTAGCAGCCCAACGTGACATGGCGTCGTAGTTTTGTTCGATAATGACTCTCATAGTTATATGTTGTTGAATTGTTGGTTGTTGAATTGTTGAATTGTTGGTTGATAGTGCTGTCACATTGTGGCAGCCGATTGGTATTGGGGGTGGCTGCCGTAATACGACAGCCCTACAGAATTAATGGGTGTTTCTGTATTTTTGAATTAATGCGATGAATTCTTCGGTCTCTTTGCGGATTTGCTTGACAAAGCTGACCTCGTCGAGCTTGCCGATGACAGCGATTTTTTCATCTTCGTTGCGGAAGGTGGCATTGCGGAATTCGTTGTCGTAGTCTTTCTTGCGGCTCTCATACACTTGGTTACAGATGAATTGTTGGATGTGGATGGCCTTGTCCAAGTTTTCGTGCCACATCTCTTCGGTAAGCACATCCGTCTCATCTTTGTATAGGAACATCAGCGCGAAGTAGGCATGACGCAGTTTTTCCGCTTGATAATTGTCCCAAAGCTCATCATAGCGATGATGTATCTCATCCCAAGTATTGAGCACACCGTCGCGAATGTCAGCACGCAGCTGGTCAGCATACTCCACAGGCATGGTCTGGCCGCCAAGGTTGATCCATTTGCGGAGACGCTTGCCTCTCATGTGGTTCACGATGGTTTCCATGTCGGTTTCAGGATGCGCCTCAAAATAATGCATCAAGGTTGACACAGCGTAATAGACAATCATATCTCCGTAGGCATTGTAGGCTTCCAAAGGCTTGAGGATGCGTACTTTCCGTTTGCCTTTTTCCATGTGTTCGCCGAATACCTCCAAAGACTTTACTGTATCAGGTTCGTTGTCAAGAAGATTCTTTCCACACTCACGGAGGTCATAGTATTCATAATTCTCAGGGTTCTCACCCTTTGTGCGAAGATAAGCTTTGGCTACCCAAACTTCGAGCAGCTTGCGGCCTTCGATGATTTCTTCCACAGTGTCAGGCGCAAGAGTCTCAAATTCAATGTTTTGAATCTTGCGTTTACGTTTGTCGCGTTTCAGGTATTTCGAGGTGTTGCGCGCGATGGCGTACATGTTGTACATCCACCAATAAGCTGGCATGACTTCCAATTCGTCTTTAGCCACATTATTGCTCACCAAGCAGAAGGGAAGCATGATGTTGAGTTCGCTCGGGTAGTCAGCCTTGCTGAGCAGGGTGAACGAAGCAAACTTCGACGAGTGTTTCACACTGGAACAGAGACCTGGCCAGAAGCCACGTGAAGCCACAATTTCGCCATCGGTGGCGCGACTGTTGTGGTTCGAACCCATGGTCGCACCTGCCGCCATATTGCTCTGTCCCATCACGCATGCTGAGATGAGGAAGGAGTTGTTATGGTGTTGCTCATGTGAAGGGAAAATCAAGTTGTTCAACACTTCACAGCAAGAGATAGTGGAGTTGTCGCCCAACACTGAGTGGATGAGTCGTGCACCATATTTTAGGTTGCAGTTGTCGCCAAGCACGAAGCGGGTAGCCACCACCGAGTAGAAGATGCGGCAACCATATCCCGTCACACCGTTCACCAAGATGACACCTTCTCCAATTTGTGAAGGTTCTTCTTCCGATGAGTTGATAGTGATATTCTTCAGCTTGCTTGCACCTTTGATATAGCAATGCGGACCAACTTTGGCATCTTTCAGAATCCAGCAGTTCTTGATGACACAAGACTCACCTATGGTGCCATAATAACCACGATGAAAATCCACACTGGCTTGAGTGATTTCCTTGAGGCGCTCTTGTAATTTGGTGTCATCGGTGTATTTCGCCCAAAGATAAGCATCGGCAGTAATCATTCCATCGAAAGGCAATATTTTACGGGTTCCGATTTCATTCATCACCTCCAGCCAAACGCGCACATCCTCAGGCTCGCCCTCTTTGATGGTACCATTGCCGAATTTGGAGTGGTCGGTAGTGGAAATTTCTTGGATGTTGAAAAGGATGCTACGGTCGCCAATGATGTAGTTGGCCATATAATGTACGTCATGGATAGCTACATCGTCACCTATGTCGCACGACATGATACTGCTGTCGGTGATGCCAATAGGAACTCGTAAATCATGGTATTGCAGCACTTTACGTGTTACACGGCCAATACGTACCATACCCAAGAAATGGTTGTTACGTACCATGTTGGTATCAAATTCGTCAGTTACCCAGATGTCGTCCCAGTTGGTGGCGGAGTTGCTGTTTTTTACCAAGCGCTCGATTTCGTCCGAACGCAAGTGACGCCAACCACCAGTTGGTTTCTTCACCTGCTGGTTTCGGTAGTAGTACTCGTCATGACCATCGTGCAAGTACTTCTCATCGATGAAGTTCTTGTAAATCCGGTCGTAGTCAATAATAGTTACTTTATCCATTTATTTAAATTAGTATTTATTCAGTTTTCAATCCTTTAATTATTCCTTTATCTTTATTATTGAAGAGACGAGGTACGCCCATCGTCCCAGTCAAGGATTACGGAAAAGGACTGACAACGACACCGTAGCGTATGCCGAATCTTCTGAAAGCTGATGGATAAATTGCTACGAACATTATAGTTTGATTTATCTGTTTTTGTACATGTCGTCGTAGTACTTCTGGTAGTCGCCAGAAGTCACATTGTCCATCCACTCTTGGTTGTCCAAGTACCAGCGGACAGTCTTCTCAATGCCTTCCTCAAACTGGAGGCTCGGCTCCCAACCCAACTCCTTTTGGAGCTTGGTTGAGTCGATGGCATAACGTAAGTCGTGGCCAGCACGGTCGGTGACATAGGTAATCAGGTCCATGTCGACACCCTCTGGGCGACCCAACAGTCTGTCCACCGTATTGATAAGCACCTTTATCAGGTCAATGTTTTTCCATTCGTTGAAGCCACCGATGTTGTAAGTCTCAGCCACCTTGCCCTCATGGAAAATGAGGTCGATGGCACGGGCATGGTCCTCCACATAGAGCCAGTCGCGCACGTTCTCACCCTTGCCATACACTGGCAATGGCTTGCGGTGTCGGATGTTGTTGATGAACAGCGGAATCAGTTTCTCCGGGAACTGGTAGGGACCGTAATTGTTGGAGCAGTTGGTCACTACCGTTGGCATGCCATAGGTGTCGTGGAAGGCACGCACAAAATGGTCGCTGGCAGCCTTGGCTGCGCTGTAAGGGCTATGTGGCTGGTATTTTAGCTCTTCCGTGAAGAACTTGCTGCCATAGGCAAGGTGATGCTTTCCACTGCTGGCCTTGGTAGTGAAGGGCGGCATAATGCCTTCGGGGTCGGTCAGTTCGAGGGCACCATAGACTTCATCGGTGCTGATATGGTAAAAACGGCAAGGAACGCAGGTCGTTGAGTGCTGAGCCTGCCGAAGCATCGAAACGCCGTCATTCTTGGTCGGCCCTTCGGTATGCTCAGGGACCTCAACTTGATAAGGCGTTGGTAAGCTTTCCCAATACAACTTGGCGGCCTGCAGCAGGCTCAACGTACCCATCACATTGGTCTGGGCAAAAGTGAATGGGTCTTTGATGGAGCGATCCACATGGCTTTCGGCAGCAAGGTGGATGATACCATCGACGTGTTCGTCCTGCATCAACTTGTAGACTCCGTCAAAATCGCAGATGTCCATTTTGACAAACTTGTAGTTCGGCTTGTCTTCGATGTCTTTCAAGTTGGCGAGGTTGCCAGCATAAGTCAGTTTATCGAGGTTAATGATTTTATAGTCGGGGTATTTATTGACGAACAGACGAACGACATGATTGCCGATGAAGCCTGCACCGCCTGTGATGATAATAGATCGTTTCATAGCTAATTTTGTTAATTTCTATTCGGGTGCGTCAGGGTATCGGAAGTGATCTCCGACTTATATTCATCAATGACTTTCAAGAGATATTGTCCATATTGGTTCTTCAGCATAGGCTGGGCCAACTCTCGCATTTTTTCTTCTGCAATCCAACCGTTGCGGTAGGCGATACCTTCCAAGCAGGCAATCTTCAGGCCTTGACGCTTCTCGATGACTTCCACAAAAGTCGATGCTTCGCTGAGACTGTCGTGTGTCCCTGTGTCGAGCCAAGCAAAACCCCGGCCGAACACCTGCACTTTCAATTCGCCGTCTTTCAGGAACTCTTGGTTCACGGTCGTGATTTCAAGTTCTCCTCTTGCGGAAGGCTTGATGGTTTTGGCTACATTCACCACCTTATTGGGGTAGAAATACAAGCCCACCACGGCATAATTGCTCTTAGGCTCTTTGGGCTTTTCTTCGATGCTCAAGCAGTTGCCCTGCTTGTCAAATTCGGCCACACCGTAACGCTCGGGGTCCGACACCCAGTAACCGAATACGGTGGCTTTATTGTTCTCTTCTGCGTCTATGACGGCATTCTTCAACAAAGTAGTAAAACCACTACCATAGAAAATGTTGTCACCCAAAACGAGACAAGCGCAATCATCACCGATAAACTTCTCGCCAATAATGAAAGCCTGGGCCAGACCATCAGGTGAAGGTTGTTCGGCATACTCGAAATGGACACCATAGTCTGAACCGTCGCCGAGCAGACGTTTGAAGCCTGGTAGGTCGTAGGGGGTGCTGATGATGAGGATGTCACGAATACCTGCCAGCATCAGTGCCGAGATGGGGTAATACACCATCGGCTTGTCGTAGATGGGCAATAATTGTTTACTAACACCCTTGGTAATGGGGTACAATCTTGTGCCAGATCCTCCAGCTAATACTATGCCTTTCATATATTTCGTGTTTTTAATATCCGTTGGGGTTGTTTCTTTGCCAGTTCCACGAGTCACGGCACATCTCTTCGAGGCCATACTGTGCCTTCCAGCCTAGTTCTTTTTCCGCTTTGGCTGGATTGGAATAACAAGTGGCGATGTCGCCTGCACGACGCGGTTTGATACTGTATGGAATCTTGATGCCATTGACCTTCTCGAAGGTCTTCACCACGTCCAGCACCGAATAGCCTTGTCCCGTGCCGAGGTTGTAGATGGCGATGCCACAATTCCTTTCGATGGCTTGCAGAGCGGCCACATGACCACGAGCAAGGTCGACAACATGAATATAGTCACGGACACCCGTTCCGTCAGGTGTAGGATAGTCGTTGCCGAAAACACCAAGTTCGGGACGTTTGCCCACGGCCACTTGTGTGACGTAGGGCATCAAGTTGTTCGGGATGCCGTTAGGGTTCTCCCCTATTCTACCACTCGGGTGGGCACCGATGGGGTTGAAATAGCGCAACAACACAATGTTCCATTCTTTATCGGCTTTCTGCATGTCCATCATGATTTCTTCCAACATGCTTTTGGTTTGGCCGTATGGGTTGGTGCAATGTCCCTTGGGACATTCCTCCGTGATGGGGATGATGGCTGGATCACCGTAGACGGTGGCCGATGACGAGAAAATGATGTTCTTGCAGCCATGCTGGCGCATCACATCAAGCAGCGTCAGTGTGCCACCGATGTTGTTTTCATAGTATTCCCAAGGCTTCTCGACACTCTCGCCTACGGCCTTCAGTCCAGCGAAATGGATGCAGGCATCAAAATGATGGGCTTCCATTACGCGGTTGAGACCTTCACGGTCACGGATGTCGACTTTGTAGAAGGGGATTTCTTTGCCCGTCAACTCCGTAACGCGCTCTAAAGACTTGTGGTTGGAGTTGCTGAGGTTGTCGACGACCACAGTTTCGTGTCCCGCCTCGTTCAATTCAACTAAAGTATGCGAGCCGATGAAGCCGGCACCACCTGTGACTAGGATTTTCATGTGTTTTTTAATTAAGGGACCTAATTTTACTGTGTTATTAACCCAATCTCTTCCAGATCAAATCCATAAAAAGAGAAAATCAGCTCATCAATCTCTTTTGGAGCTTCTTTATCTCCGCTCAAAGCGCAATTAACTAATGCAGAAAGCTTTTCGTCTTGTTCAGCAGTAATTTTCGGGAAAGGTAAAGTCGAAAGGTTTCCTTGCAGGATTTTGAGGTCATTAAACCGCTTGACATACAAGAAGTTGAACAATGAAGAATTCAAGAACGCCAATACCGTCTTTACACTCATGCCTTCCACGTCAGGGATAAGAATATTCGCGCTGTTGAGAAACAGCCGTTGCTTGTCGTCATATGAAAAACAGAGATGACTTGAGACAAATTTATACACCAGTTTTTCCTTCGCTCTATAAAACTCATCTTTTGCACACTGCTGAAAATCAGCACGATTGTATTTAATATAACGATTCGCCTTTTTTAAGTTATATTTGCTTATGTCTTTGCCTGTATAAATGGGTTCTAAACCTTTCCTCGGTCTGTCTTTCAGCACCTTGGCATTGTTGCCAGTGATGATGCCCAAAGCCCAACGACTGTGCGAAAGGTCGTCATGACGCATTCGTTCCACTTTATTCATGATGGCTTCATCTCGATCGTTGAGCATCGGGATGGCACAGAAATCGTCCTCACGTGGCACAAATTCTTTCCTCGACACTTCATTGTTCGCACCATACACCACATAATTCTGCTTTCCAAAAATAGGCTTTTTGCTGACTTTCAGACTGACAAAATCGGTAAACACACCTTTGAAACGCTCACGATAGCATTTCAGGCTTTCCATACGCGTTTCATGCGTCACGAAGCGGCGTAGGTCGGCATGTACCATGATTTTCAGCACAGACGAAGGCAAAAGAAAATGCTGTATTCCATTCTGATTCAAAAACTTGAACGATTCGGTGAAGAACAACGAAGCCTTTTCCTTTGACTGAACGATTTCCGAAGCGTGAAGTTTGCCTTTTTCGGTACCCCAAGGCGGATTGGTGACGATATAGTCAAATCGCAAATCACCCAAAGCGGAAGAGGCATGAAGCAGAAAGTCCATTTGATAAATCTGAGGGTAAACCGATGATTCATTGAACTTTACCATTAGGTTGGCTTTGGCAATCATCACGGCAAGCGGGTCATTATCGATGCCATACAATTGTTCCATTTGGGCGCGTTGCACTTTCAACAGGAATATTCCACTGCCGCAACAGGGGTCAAGCAGTTTCTCACCATTCAAAAGGCTAATGTCGGAAAGCATCTCGTTGACAATCACTGGCTTGGTATAGTAAAGCCCTTTCAGGATACGATGACCTTCAGATGTCAGCGACTGATAAACAAAACCAATCCAGTCATCTTGTCTGTTCTTCAAGATTTGACGTGGCACTTCCAGTTCAATTCGCTGATAATGCGCATATTCCTCAAGGAATCGCTGTCTATTGGCTTCGTTTACCCTATTATGCTCAACATACAAGGCACAAAGGCTGAAAATCAAGTCATTGATGGGATAACAAGCCTCCCTCAGCTCTTCCACAAAACGGGGCAGACTGGCTGCCATCACATAACCCTCTGGGGTGATGATTTTCTGCGAACGGCTTTTGTTGGCCCGACGCGTCAATCGGTCAGTCCTGCTACTTTTCAGCTTGTCCCAGTTGCGTTGAGTGGCTTTCGATATGAAAATCTTTGATTCCGTCATTATACAGCTTCGCCTCCTAAGTCCCATTAAACCTTCTTAACGAACTCTATTTCAACCATATATGAAAATGCCTAATAAGGCAAATTAATTTTGCAAATATACGGTTTTCTGCAATTATTACAACTTTAATTATTAAAAATAATAAAAGGGGAAGGTTGAACTGTTCTCATTTGTTTTTTACTTAATTTTGCCCCATAAAAACCGACGAAAAAATGATACTTTGTTTGGAAACGGCCACGCCTGTCTGCTCGGTGGCATTGAACGAAAGCTGTTGTACCATCGCTTTGCGCGAAACGGAAGGGCAAAACGCTCATTCCGAGAAGATTACAAACTTTATCCGCGAAGTGATGGAAGTGGCCAAAATCGATTACTCACAGTTGGATGCCGTGGCCGTGAGCAAGGGACCTGGTTCTTATACCGGCTTGCGTATCGGCGTGAGCACCGCCAAAGGAATTTGCTATGCTGCCGACTTGCCTCTGATGGCTATCGACACTTTGGAAGCCATGGCCTACGGCATGAAAGCCAAATTGGGGAGCCAAATTGGAGAACACGACCTGCTAATTCCGATGATTGATGCCCGTCGCATGGAAGTATATGCCGCCATTTTTGATGCCAACTTGAACAAAATCAATGATACCTCTGCTCTTGTCATCGATGAAAATTCGTTTGAAGATTTGCGGAAAGGCCATCATCTTTGGCTTTTTGGCGATGGTGCTCCAAAGCTGAAGAAAGTCTTTGAAAACCAAAATAATATCAGCATCATTGACGGCTTCAAGCCTTCGGCGGGTTATATGCTTCCTTTGGCGGAAAAAGCTTTGAAGGAAAGGAACTTCGTAGATGTTGCGTATTTCGAGCCGTTCTATCTGAAGGATTTTGTGGCGGGAAAACCGCATGTTAAAGGGTTAGGTTAGAGTTTAGAGTTCAGAGTTGAAAGTTGAAAGTTGAAAATTTAGAGTTATGAAGAGATTATTGTTTATCGCATTGCTTTTGGTTGGGAGTCTTGCCATCAAGGCTCAGTCCCCACATCTTTTTGAGCATACTTATCCGGTGATTGAGGCAGAGAACCCTGAAATCCGAAACCTTATCGATTCTGTCTCCATCGATAGCATTAAAGCGAACATCGAACACCTCTGTTCCTACCATAACCGACGCTTTGACAGTCGTCATATTTGGGAAGTACAAGATTGGTTAACAAGTCGTTATGAACAATTCGGTGTCGACACAATACTATTGCATGATTTCAAAGTCAACAAGCCGAATTATCCGGAGGAAACTGCCGACAACGTGATTGCCGTGCAATGGGGAACCAAGACTCCACAGGAATTCGTCATCTGCGGAGCCCACTATGACTCGTGGAACGACGACGGTGCCGACCCTGACACCATTCGCTCACCAGGCGCCGACGATAATGCCTCGGGGGTGGCCGGCATCCTTGAAACTGCCAGATTACTAAGCCACTACACCTTTGACCGCACCATCATATATGCCAACTGGTGTGCTGAAGAAATTGGCCTGATAGGAAGCATGGCTTATGCTACCGACTGCGCCGCACAAAACATGGATATTGTGGGCTATTTCAACCTCGACATGACAGGCTATTTGGAGGAAGGCTCCGACATTCACGTCCACTTGATGTACACTTCGCAAGACTCTCTCATTGCTGATTTTGTCTACAATTTCAGTCATGTCTACTTCCCTGAGATGCCCATCCAACAAGCTTGGCTGGCCTGGGGTGACAGCGATTATTCGTCATTCAACCGAAATGGCTATCCTGCCGTGCATCCTTTTGAAGACGTCCATGCCAGTTCACCTTTTATCCACTCTCGAAATGACGTTTTAGGATTGAGTGTCAACAATTTGGAGCAGTCTAAGCGTTTCACGGAACTGAATTTGGGATTGGTGGCTACTTTGGCTGGCATCAATCATGATGGTGCTGTGGAAAATGAAACGATTCATATGGCCGTGTATCCCAACCCAGCAAAGGAATCTGTCAATATTCTTGCTGAGGATGGCTTGCAGCACATCTCCGTTTACAACGCTTTGGGGCAACAAATCGAAGCCATAGAACTGCATGGTGAAAACAAGTGTATCCTTCACACAAATAACTATTGTTCAGGATTTTATATCATCAACATAGTTACGGATAAAGGAAGTTCCACTAAGCGCTTGGTGGTTCGCTGAGATTACTCCATTTCCTCGTAGGTAAACACATGCATCTCGAAGCGCGAAGGCTTTATAAAGGACTTCATCAAACTGGCATCGATGGTTGTAACGGAAATCTGCTCTGGTGACAAGCCTTTGACATTATGCAGATAATTCGTCAACATTTCATTCTGCCGAGACATAAGTCTGGGTAGTATGGCTTCCGATTTGCTGCGATACACCTCACAAGCCACCGAAGTCACCTCTTTAGCTGAATGAAGTTTTTTCTTCTTGGAATATTGAGCAGCAAAATCACACAACCCCTTGTCGGTCAACTTGATAGAACGGATGGTTTCGTTGGTCAAAAAATCAATGTCGGATGCTTTTGTTTCGGGATGGGTCGAGATATAGTAATCGCGTTGCAATTGCATGATGCTTAATTGTTTGATTATTTCTTCATATTGAACCTGTTCCTCCAAGACGATACCGAGGTCGGAGCGACTTTGAAGCGTTGCGACTACATTGTCAATCATCACATATTGCTCGGGTGAGAAATCAAACTGCAAAGGATCGAAGGGGATGTATTTCAGGTTGTTATCTTCGTCAGTCATCAGACGGAAAGGTGAGGCCGCCGCCTTGGTCAGAAGATTAGAAAACACTTTGCCCAGTGCTTTGCCATATGAAAAAGCGGGATTGTTGAGGTTGCCAGAAACGGGGAGATTGAGAACGACATTGTTATGTTTGTCGGAAAGCAAATAAAGCCCCAACTTCAGCGGCACTTTATCAAACTGAGGTTTATAATACTTGATTTTGTCACCCAATTTCGGGGCAGCTATCTGTAATTTATTGATGCCATTAATGTTACCATTTGCAATGATGTTTTGGCTTCTAAACGACATCGTTCCACTTTCCACCGGAAAACCGAACATCTGCATTATAAAAGGCGAAAAATCAGCAACTTTTACATTGCTCAGCATCAGTGTAAGGTTTTGGTTGTCAAGTCCTTGAAATCTACCTCGCCAATCCAAATGAAGCTTACCAATCTTATTGAGTACGGCATTCATTTGTATGGCATTGTCGCCATGACGAGTGAAATCCTTGGCAGTCAATTGAATATCGGAAATCTCATAATGGAAAGGTTGTGGCAAATCGTTGTTTTCATACACCACTTCTGACTGCTTCAAAACCATGTCTGCAATGCTATATTGCCATGATTTATGCTCTTCGGTATCCATTAAAATTGAATCAGATCCGGGTTCCATTGCGGTCGAGTCGCTATGGAAATAACTTTCCAATACCAAATCGAAATTTGAAGTGCTGTCTGCCTTGACGATGTATTCGGCATTCAAACCAGATAAATAGAGATAATCCAAGTCTATTATCTTGTTATTCAAATTGAAACGGCTGACCTCGGCAAAAACGGAATCAATGGAACCCAAAGGATTACCTATGGTATCTTGTAAAACCATCTCTTTGAGTGTAAGGTTGCCTTTCATGTTGAAATCCATGACATGGTCGGTCAGACCTTCCACTTCCATATCCAAGTCGGCAACTCCTTGCAACAAATCGACAGGATAATACTGTTGCAAATAAGGCTCAATGACTTCCATTCCCAAATTCTTCATTTTCAAATCAATGAAATACTTTTTGCCATCATCTGAAAAATGTAGGTTGGTGTGTAAAGTTCCGTTATCGGAGAGAGATAGGTCAAGTCCGACATCCGTTTTCATTTCCGATAAATCGATAGAAGGAATATGTACCGCGATGTCACGCAAGAACAGTTCGTTGCCCAAAGCCAAATCAACGTAATGAATATCGCCTTTTTCGAGTTGGATATCATTGATTACCATGCCAAAACCTGTTGATTCTTTTTTAGTGCTGTCGGAAGCGAATTGGTCAAGCAAACTGTTGAAATTGAACCAGTCGCGGTTTTGCTCCAAATTGACATTCAAACCAGAAAGCGTAGCTTGTTTCACCCACAAATTGTGGTTAAACAAGTCACGCCATCTGATTTTTGTTTCAAAACGTTCAAAACTGACAAATGGAGTACTGCCATTGTCTTCAAAAAGCGTCAAATCATTGATTTTCAGCTTTCCTGTGATGATGTTTGCGCTCAATTCCCCGATGCTCATCTCTCGACCAATCAGCTCCTTGTCGTGTTTTTGGACATAGTTTTTTGCTATAGGTCCAGCCAAAAAGTTGAACAAAAGGAGCAAAACAAAAATGGCTCCTATGATGATCAACGAGATTTTGAGTGCTTTTTTCATTTTAACCTAAGGCTTTCACGCCCGCATCGATGCGCTTGAGGGTCTCCTCCTTGCCCAAAAGCTCAAGGATTTCGCCAATGTGAGGCCCTTTGCCTGCACCCACCACCATCAAGCGGAGGCCGTTCATCACGAGACCCATGTTCAGCTCGTTGCTGGTAATCCAATTGTTGAGCGTCTCATCGATGTTGGCCAAATTGAAAGGCTCGATGCCGTTGATGACTTCCTTGACCTTGAGCATGGTCTCGGCAGAATTTTCTTTCCAACGTTTCTTCACCGTCACAGAATCGTATTCCGTTGGGGCTTCGAAGAAGAAGAAACTCTGATCCCAGATTTCCTTCACGAAATTGACCCTATCTTTTACCAAACCAGCGACTTTCACGGCAAAATCAAGTGGAGTATCAATACCTTTTTCGGCCTTCAGCCAAGCTTGATAATCCTTGCCGACTTCCTCGTTCGACTTGCGCATGAGCCACTCATGGTTGAACCACTTGGTCTTTTCCACGTTGAACTTCGCACCACTCTTGCTGCAACGCTCAAGAGAGAAAGCCTGGATGAGCTCATCCATGGTGAAAATCTCCTGCTCGGTGCCCGGGTTCCAACCCAACAAAGCCAACATGTTGATGAAAGCTTCAGGATAGTAGCCTGATTGCTTGTAACCCATGGCCGTGTCGCCCGTCTTCGGATCGACCCAATACATGGGGAACACAGGGAATCCTAAGCGATCGCCGTCACGCTTGCTCAGCTTTCCATTGCCGTCGGGTTTGAGCAACAAGGGCAGGTGGGCAAATTGCGGTGCCTCCCAACCAAAAGCCTCGTACAACATGACATGGAGAGGCATTGAAGGCAACCACTCCTCGCCACGGATGACATGGCTGATTTGCATCAGATGGTCATCAACGATGTTGGCCAAATGGTAAGTGGGCATGCCGTCCGACTTGAACAGCACCTTATCGTCCAAAGTATTGGTCTGCACCTTCACCTCGCCTCGAATCAAGTCGTGCATGACGATTTCGCGGTCCTCGGGAATCATGAAACGAACCGTATAAGGCGTGCCATCGGCAATCAATTTGTCGACTTCTTCCTTGTTCATCGTCAAGCTGTTGCGTAGGTGCTTGCGGCTTTGGCAATTATAGATGAAAGTCTGCTTATTAGCTTCAGCTTCCTTGCGGTATTTGTCGAGTTCTTCGGCAGTATCAAAGGCGATGTAGGCACAACCTTTGGCCAACAACTCGTCGCTGTATTGTTTATAAAGGTGTTTGCGGTTACTCTGTTTGTAAGGACCGTATTCGCCCCCAACATAGTCGCTCTCATCGAACTTGATGCCGCACCAATCCAAAGACTCCACGATGTATTGCTCGGCACCTGGCACAAAACGGGTTTGGTCGGTATCCTCGATGCGGAGGATCATCTTGCCGCCGTTTTTCTTGGCAAACAAGTAGTTATATAATGCGGTACGCACGCCCCCGATGTGCAAAGGACCCGTCGGGCTAGGGGCAAATCTGACTCTGACTTCTTTCATTTTCTATTAATTTGAGGCTGCAAAAATACGGATTCCAAATGATTTACGACTATAGAAAACGAAAAAAGCCTGCCGAATTAGCAGGCTTTGAGGTACCTGGCGGACTCGAACCGCCGTCCCCGGTTTTGCAGACCGATCCCTAACCACTCGGGCAAGGTACCCTTTTGCGGCTGCAAAGATACACCTTTTTTATGAATCGCAAGGCTTTTCTATGAAAAAATTTAAACCAGCCCTCTGGCTGAAAGCTTGAGCCAATTCCAAACGACTAACGCTACGAAAAGCACACCACAATATACATAGAAGATTTTCAAGTCTTTACGGCGTAGGTGTGTCATTGAATAAGCGGCCATAAGCATAATTAATGGCACCGCAGGTTCGTGGAACCGTTCCGAATTGGCGCCAAATGAAAACATGATAATAGCCAAATATGACAATTCATAAGTCCCTATCAAACTGAAATCGCGCCACTTTTTCTGACGGAAAACGATAACGAAGGCCAACATGGCAAAGAAAGCGACAAAGTTAGTTACGAAGGTGCTACCATGTATCATCTTGTAGTAAGTGGGAGTCTTTTCCACCATCGGTGCCAAGGGCAGTACAAAAGCACCTGGAGCTAATACCCAGTTTTGCGCTAACTTGCTATGTTTCATCCCTAAAGATTCATATCTCTCCGATTGATAATTAACCTCAGCAAAATTCAAACGATAAATAATCTTCATCTCACGTCCAATAGGAGAAAGCAAGAAAACCAAAAAAACAACTGTAATGGCTACAAGACTAATGATTTTGCCTTTTTTACTCACCAAATCCTTGGAAGACAACACTACAAAAACCGAAAAAGCAAAAAACAAACACATACCGATGATGGTGCGGAAACCAAAAGTCAATGCGATCAACAAAATGGGAAATAAGATATTCCAAACAGTGTATTTCTTACTTCGTATGAGGTAGTCTATACGTTCAAGAGCCAGGATGGAAAGAAAAATCATTTCCATTTCTTTGGTGTGTATCCCACAAAGTTGTACCAGAATTGGTGTGAAGACACATATCACTGCTGCCAATCGACCCGTGCGTTCGCCCAAGGTTCTCGAACCCAATTTCCATACCACAATGCAGAGATAGGCACTCATAAGCGCTTTGAAGAGTCTCGGTACTAACCAACTACGACCAAAAATGGTGTAAACCAAAGTCAACCACAATATGTAACCGTGGTCGGAAAATCCCATGGTATAGGCATTCAGATACTTGAAAACATATGAGACATAACCCATTCGCAGGCATTTTGATAGATATACACCCGTATCATGGTACCAACGACTATCGCCTGCATCGTATTCAAATGCAATTCCCGTCTCCCAATAAAAATAATAACACATCACAAAGGCATAAACCGCCCGTATGGCCAATGCAGTCCAAAACACCTTGCGCCAAAAATGTTTTGGGTCGTCGTTTTTCCATCGAGGATAAAAAAACATAGTAAGCACGAAGAAAAACAGCACTTCACCGATTCCCCAAAGCACCCATTTCAACTGCAAAGCATACTCATGGAATGCCACGCTGATAACGATTAGGACAAGTAAATACAGCCCAATGCCTATCATGGAGATATGTCGGAATAGCTTGTTTCCCATTTCCTACTGTCTAATCATACCATTCCTCGCGCTGCCAATTTAATCCAATTCCATGCAAACAAAGCCACAAACAGCAGGCCACAATATATATAGAACAGCGTCAAATCCTTACGTCTCAGACGTGTCATTGCATAAGCAGCCATGACTAATATTAATGGTACGGCAGGCTGGTGGTATCGCTCTGAATTGGAGGTAAATGTGAACATAACTATTGCCAAATAGGACAGTTCGTATGCTCCTATGAGACTGAAGTCACGACATTTTTTTTGTCTTATGGCTATCACTATGGACAACATCGCAAAAAAGGCCAGGAAGTTTTTGATGAAGATGGTACCATGAAACATCTTATTATGATCGGGGGCCACGTCCACCATGGGTGACAAAGGCAAAACAAAAGCACCCGGAAACAAATACTTGCTTTTCGACAACTCGCTATATTTCAACCCCAAGGATTCATATTTTCGTGCCAAATAATCTGTTCCGCTGAAATTCAACATATAGACGATTTTCATCTCGCTACCAATTACAGTGAAGAGGAAAACCAAGAAAACGACCAATGTGGTGGATAAAGCGACAATTTTGCCTTTTCTGTTCACCAAATGGTTGGGAGAAAGGATGACGAAAACAAGAAATGCAAAAATTAGGCACATGCCAATAACTGTCCTGAATCCAAAGGACATTCCTATGAGCAAGATGGGAAACAAGATATTCCATAAAGTATATTTCTTGCTCCGTATGAGGTAGTCCATACGTTCGAGGGCAAGAATGGAAAGAAATATCATCTCCATTTCCTTGATGTGCGACCCTGTCAACTGTATAAAAAGAGGCATGAACACACACATTACGGCGGCCAAACGTCCTGTCCGCTCGCCGAAAGTCCTCGATGATAGCCTATGGACCACGATACACAAATAGGCACTCATCAATGCCTTGAATATCCTTGCAACCCAGACTTTGCGACCAAATATGGTATGAATAAAGGTGAGCCAAATTAAATAACCATGATCAGAAAAGCCTAACGAATAGCCCTTCAGAAAATCGAAAACGAACCCGAAATCACCTTTCCGAATATACTTTGACAAAAGGGCACTTCTGGTATAATATCCTACTTCATCCCCAGAACCTTCAAAAGGACCTCCTGCGTGATTATAAAAATAATAATAGGAAAAAACGACATAAAGCAACCGTATAGCCAAAGCTATCCAAAACACTTTATGACAAAACACCTTAGGCTTGTCGTTTTTCCAACGGGGATAAAAAACGGTGGTAAAAACAAAAAAAAACAAAACCTCACCTATTCCCCACAGCACCCACTCCAACTCCATGGCATGGTCTCGAAACACTACACTGATGACGAGCAGTGCCAGCAGGTAAACGCCGACGCCATAGATAGAAATATAGCGAATCAGTTTTTTCGACATCAGTCCATGAATATCGGCCCGTCGCTTTTACGTTTTACGGCCTTTTGCTTTATGATAGCCCTAGCGTCAGGATTGATGGTACCGATTTTGCGCATGTCAGCGCGCTCCCACCAGTGGTCCTTATATTCATGGATGAAACGGAACAGCGAGTCGCTGGCTGTCAACACCTGAGGATTATAGTTTTCAGGTGCATCGTTGACCGTTTCGAACTCGATATGCAAGATTTGGTTGAGGGGATTATACTCATATTTGAAGGCATAATACACTGCCGTATCCATATGATGGTCCATCTGTACCCCTGTACCGTCAGAAAGGAAATACATGGTATAACCCGTAGCCGTGTCGTATGGATCATATATCTTATGCTTATATGAATCCTCAATCATCTGACCAAAATAGTCGGTGTTCCATCTCTCTCTACTTGAAACGCCAAACACCTTATTATAAAGGCCGTCGAAATCCAACTTGTTTTGCGAAATGAAGATCGTGCGATAGACGTGTCCGCCAGGTGAATTAATGACAAAGGAGGAACCACGAAAATCGCCATCCTCCAAAGCTTCGACAGTGATGGTGAGCGAGCCATCGTTTTTGCCATTCATTGCGCTGATGGTGTACCAATCGGCATCGTCATTTTTAGTGATTGTCCACTCACAATTTGCAGTAAAGTCAAAGGTTTGTGAGCTAGCTTCCAACTTAAACCAAAGATTGTTTGTAGGTACTTGGATTTTGTAAGTTTTTACACATCCTGTGAATCCGGCTGCCGTAAAGAGCAGCATGGCAGCTATGGCCAAAAGATGAATATGCTTTTTCATTTCTGTAAGATTTAAAGTGCAAAAGTACATAATTTATTAATACAAGCGCTTTTTCTGCTTCGACTTCTTTGCAGGAGGTAGTGTTTCGGCCAGCATCTCGAAGTCCATTTTGTGTTTAAAGAGGTCGACAGATTTCACAACTATACGGACCTCATCGCCCAATTGGATGATACGACCCGTGTCCTGTCCGATGACGCGGAAGTTGTCGTCGTCGAGGTAATAATAGTCTCCAGGTAAGTCTTCATATCGCACCAAGCCCTCGCATTTGTTGCCTTTCAGCTCCACAAACAAGCCCCATTTGCTCACACCCGAGACCAAACCCTCAAACACCTGACCAATCTTATCTTGCAGGTATTCAGCTTGTTTGTATTTTATGGATTGGCGTTCCATCTCCTCGGCTTGTTTTTCCATCTCGCTGGCATGGACGCACATCTCCTCGTATTCCTTCTTGTTGACCGAACCTTGGCCTTCGATGAGATACCTTTCAATTAATCGGTGCACCATCAAGTCAGGATAACGACGGATGGGAGAGGTGAAATGCGTGTAATAGTCGAAAGCCAAGCCATAGTGCCCTATGTTGTCGGTGCTGTAGACGGCCTTGGCCATGGTGCGCAAGGCAACGGTCTGAATGAGATTCTTCTCGCCCTTGCCTTCCACATCTTCAAAGAGTTTGTTATAAGAGTTGACCAAAGTGCTGCGGTTGCTGAGATTCATCGAATAGCCCAAACGCGAGATGAGCAGCATGAACTTGTTGAGTTTCTCTGGGTTAGGCTCGTCGTGGACACGATACACGAAGGTGTCGTTGTGCCATTTGCTTTCTGGCTTGCCGAAGGTCTCGGCCACAGTGCGGTTGGCCAACAGCATGAAGTCCTCGATGAGTTCGTGCGACTCGTTTTGCACACGCACATAGGTATCGATAGGCTTTTTGTTCTCGTCCAAGATAAATTTCACCTCTTCAGAATGGAAGTTGATGCTACCTGCCTCCATGCGTTTTTCACGCAATTTGGTCGCCAAGTTGTTGAAGGTCAGAATTTCGTCCTTATAGTCGCCATCGCCACCTTCAATCATGGTTTGCACTTCTTCGTAGGTATAACGGCGGCACGACTTGATGATAGTCTTGCCAATCCACTTGTCGTAAATCTTGGCATCATCGTCCATTTCGAAGACCACACTGAAAGTCAGTTTTTCCTCATCAGGACGCAGTGAACACACATTATTACATAGTTTCTCGGGCAGCATCGGGATGGTGCGGTCGACAAGGTATACCGAAGTGCCTCTATCCAACGCCTCGCGGTCGATGGCGGAACCTTTTTGCACATAGTGCGACACATCTGCGATATGCACACCTACTTCCCAATGACCATTCGCCATCTTCTGCAAACTGATGGCATCGTCAAAGTCCTTGGCATCGGCCGGGTCGATGGTGATGGTGAATGTCCTACGGAAGTCGCGGCGTTTTTTTATCTCATCCTTACTGATGGTAATTGGTATCCTATCGGCTTCTTTTTCAACCTCTTCAGGAAACTCTATCGGATACTCATGCGCTGCCAAGATGGATTCCATCTCCACATCGTTCTCGCCAGGCTTGCCGAGCACGCGAACGATTTCGCCAAATGGGTTGCCTGAGCCGTCAGGCCAGTCGGTGAGGTGAACGATGACTTTCATGCCGTCCTTGGCACCGTTGAGGTCGCCATGCGGGATGAAAATATCCACGGGCATCCAGTCCACATCGGGACGAACGAAGACATAGCCATGAGATATGGAAAGCACACCCACAAACTCGGTGTGGCGGCGTTCGAGCACCTCCACAATCTCGCCTTCGGGCTTGCTGTTGTTACGCTTGGGGAACATGGCCACGCGCACATGGTCGCCATGCAGCGCTTTGTAAGTGTCTTGAGCAGCGATGAAAATGTCCTCGCCTTCGCCGTCGTCGCGCACTACGTAGGCCTTGCCTGTCGACTTCATTTCTACCGTGCCCTCCACATACTTGGTCTTCGGTCCAAACTGCGCCATACCTTCAGGACCCATCACATAACTATATGGACGCTCTTCCTTAAGTAAGCCTTTGTCCTTCAGGTCGATTAGGAGATTATACACCACGTCCTTCCCCGCTTGGTCCTTGATACCCATGATTTTACAGACCTGTTTGTAGTTCTTCGGACGGAAAGGCTGGTCGGCAAAAATGCCTAAAATCACACTTGTGAAAGTGCTCAGTTTATTTTCGATTTTTTTCTTTTTTGGCATAACGATTCTGAAATTTTCTGCAAAGATAAATAAATCACCCGATTAGCATGTTGATAATTTTGTTGACAAAATTTTCAAGAATTAATTTGGTCGGTGAAACCAAAATGCTATACCTTTGCACAACAAGGTTCTTGGGAGAAGATGAAAAGGGAACCCCGTGAAAATCAGGGACTATACCCGTAGCTGTGAGCTCTGAAACATGCCGAACACCCCATGCCACTGTCCGACCACGAGGACGG
>JAEEGK010011904.1_pt1 | contig 19811 bp, 16 predicted proteins | sample 8958771 | NCBI WGS metagenome assembly JAEEGK01 (sample SAMN16246547, study PRJNA631951) | gut metagenome | biome: gut microbiome; feature: rumen; material: SC-attached | host: Bos | place: Iran: Karaj | collected 2018-10
CTATCCTGGTTGTAGATTACTGACAGGTCTTTTTTGTCGAGCAGTCTCAGGCGGCCGTTGCTGTCGGTTACTACAATACCGCTTGAAGTAACAGTTACCGGAGTTCCAGACTTAACCTGAATCTCTGATTTGAGCTTAAGGCTAAGGTCACCGCTGAACTTAGCAAGGTAATATTTACCACCTTCGTTTACAACACAGTAGTAGTCGCTGCCATCCTGAACAAGTACAGAATCTTCAGCAATTTCGTTATCGCTTTCTGCAGAAATCTCAAGAGTTTCCGGAGAAATAGTAACAAGCTTTACAGCACCTTTCTTAGAGTTTTCACCGGCAATTGCAATAAAGTCATCGCCTTCCTTGTAAACTGTACGGTTACGGATCTGGGCAACAGGGGAGTTCTTAACAACTTCACCGTTTTCAATATTAAACTTAACAAGGCGGGAAAGCATGTTTGCTTCGTCAGAAAGAATAATACCAAATTCAGTATTCATGCGGGCCTGTTCAGCTTCCTTCTTCTGAACCTCTGCCTGGTCTTTAGCAATTTCCTTACGTTCCTTCTGCGCTTCAGATTCCTTTTTGTCTGCAAGAGCCTGCTGTTCCTTGGCTTCCTGTTTAGCTTCCTCAGTCTTAGCCTGCTGTTCATCCTGCTTTTTCTGCTGGTCATCAGCGGCCTGTTTCTTTTCTTCAGCTTCTTTCTTAGCTTCCTTAGCTTCTTCCTGAGCCTTCTTGTCGTTTGGATTTTCGTCAGCCTTCTTCTGCTTTTCTTCAGCCTTCTTTTCAGCTTCTTTAGCTTCTTTCTTTGTTTCTTCAGTCTTCTTCTTTTCTTCGTCTAACTTCTTCTGTTCCTTTGTTGCTTCTTTCTGAGCTTCCTTAGCCTTTTCAGAAGCGGCATCGGCTTCGCGCTCTTTAATGTCTACCATTTCCTTACGGCTTTCAACATTCTTGTCATCATCTTCTTTCATTGAATCAACAACAGAAGAATCGCTGATTACAGAAGTATCGACAGTAGAAAGACCGCCGTTATTTACATCATAAAGAGGGATAACAATTTCAGATTTTCCAGGCCAGTCCTTATAATTAACAGAAAGACCACAATTTTCTGTAGAAAGATTCTGGATTACAACATTCTTATATTTTGACTTAAAGGTGTCGATTTTTCCGCGGTAAACAGCATTGTAAACAGTGATGAATACAGAAATTGTATCTGCATCTTTTTCGCTGTAGCCGTAGGCAGAAACAAGGTAAGCAGAAATAATACGTCTCAGGTTATTAATATGGTCTACGGTAGCCTCAGAACCAACATAAAGAATATCAGCATCGAGCTTACCAGTTTCATTTTCATCAACAGCGTGAACTACCCAGTATTTTGCATTCTTACTTGTTGAAGCAGATTTAGAAGGATCTGTCGCAATCTGTTTACCAAGTCCGCTACCAATCAAACGGATAGATGCAATAGAATCAATTACCTTATGAGGTCCTGTGTAGTTAATGAATTCTATCGTTGTATCGTCTGCAGATTTAAGCTCCTTTTCGTTTACTTCAAGAGCAAAAAGACCTGCAGAAAGTAAAAGGATTACAGTCAGTAAAGACAATGTTTTTTTCATAAATAAGCCACCTGTATATAAGTTGATTAAAATATTTTAACACAGGAAATGAAATTTATCCAATAAAATAATGTCATTCTGAAACAAGTTCGGGATGACAGTTATGTTTATAATTCCAGTGATATTATCTTCTTGAGTGTATCTCGGGCGTAGGTGCGGGTATTGGAAGAGTAGTTTGTTCCCATAAAGCGTTTGATTATATCTTTTCCCTGATTATTGTAGGCCGGCCGGCCCATAAAAAGGCAGATAGAATAAACCGCATCGCAGATGGCATTACAGTAAACAGAATCCTTTGCACCTGCATTCTCTGCGTTTCTGCCTATAGCGGCGAGCAATTTTCCATCCGGGTCATAGCCGGAAAGGTTAGACAAAATAGTCCGGCAATAGGCCTTGTTATTGCTTTTCAAAAGAATATCGGCACAGGCAGACTGAGTCTGGTCAGTACATAAAAGGGCAAGCTGAACAAGGACTGCTTCAAAACCGGCAGAATCATTAAGAAATACAGATTTTTCAACACGGGTTCCAAAATCAGAAGAGGTTGAATCCAGATAATAAAGACGGGCAATAGAAAGGGTCTGAGAAAGCCATTTTTCCTCTTTTATTCCAAAATCTCCGTTTTTAATTTCTTTTTCTCTTTCAGGATTTATGATTTCTGCAAAAAAACCGGCATTTGTGTAATAGTTGATTTCACTTAAATCAATAGGCGCGAAATAAGAATAATCAGCTTGTATATTTTTTAAGACAGTTTTTCCAGAAGAAGCTTTTCCAGTACTCTGACTTGTATGGTAGGCTGTCATAGACCAGTTTTTTGAACAGAAAAGCAGATAATCATCATTAAGATATAAAATATGAGTTATGGATTTATTTTTTATTCCCGCAGGCATTTTTGCGGCCCAGATTTCTTTTCCATCTGAATCAAGTAAAAGAGCTTTATTTGAATCTGCAAGGAAGATTCCGGAATCAGAAAAATTAATCAGCTGAAGGGCATTTCCATTTATGCCGGGGATTTTCCAGCTTGCGGCCTCGCTGCCATCAAGAGGATTAATTTTATAAATAGTGACATCTGAAGAAGAAAGAGAAAGAAGGCGGAAATCATTTTTATTATTATCTACAACAAAAGAAGGATTACCGCTTTTTACCGTGCTTACCCAGCGGCTTTTTGTAAGGCCATCTGTAATGGAAAAAAGACCTGTAGAACCGTCTGTAAAGACCAGAAGGATTCCCTGACTGCAGGTGTAAGAACTTTTAATACTTCCCGCAAAGGTAATTTCTTCCAGCTGTTCGCCAAAAGGAGAAACTCTCAGCCCCTTGGTTTTACCGCCTTCATCGGAAAGAAAGAGAACTATTGAACCGTCTGGTAATTCTTCCAGAGGCAGGTTTTTCTGAGAAGGAGTTTTCAGAGTCCATCTTACAGAACCATTTATGCCCATGCAAAGAAGCTTTCCTTCGCCATGAATAAAAAAGCGGCCGTCTCGTCCGGCAAAGGGCTTTGCAGCAGGCTTAAAGTCCAGGCTTTTAGACCAGACTTCGCTGCCACTTGGATTAAAAAGTTTTAAGATATTTGAGTTCTGGTCATGAAAAAGGATGAAGTCTCCCCGCAAGGCAGTAAGGGAAGCCTTTCTTACACGACCAATATTCTTTTCCCAGAGCAGCTTACCGCTTGAAGAATAGCCCATAATATTACGGGCGTCGGTTGCAATACAAAAGCCGTAAGAGGTGACTTCCGGCTGGCAAAGGCTGCTGCCCGGCAATACAGAAGTCCAGCTGGTATTGTAATTAGTAAGGGTTTCAAGCCCGGAGTCCTGTGAATAAAGCAAGGTAAAATGCCCGACAACAAAAAGTGAGAAGATAATGATTTTTGACAGTTTATTTTTCATCATAGACTTCACTCAAAACTCAGACTAACTTTCAGACTTCCTTCTCAAGCAGACACAGACTTTCTATATGACTTGTATTCGGGTAAAAATCCAGAAGATAAGTCTGTTTAAGGGAATAACCGGCCGCGAGGAGGCGGGCACAGTCGCGGGCATGGGTTGCCGGGTCGCAGGAAAGTGAAATTATAAGGGGAATCTGGGACTGACAAAGCCAGTCGCGAACTTCCTTTTCCATTCCTGAACGGGGCGGATCTATTGTACAGGCGTCGAAACGGGGAAGGCTTGAAGCACAGGTTTTTACAAAAGAGGCACCGCTAAGGCCGTAGCTTACGTGCTTTGTGCCCGCAAGGTTCTGTTCGGCAAAGACAAGGGCGTCGCGGTTATGTTCAACAAGAACTACATTTTCGTATTTTTCTGTAAGGAAGGCAGAAATTGAACCGCAGCCCGAATACATATCCAGAATGTTTTTGCCGCCCGGCAGTAAATCTGTAATGAGGCGGCAAACCTTTTCGAAAACAAAAAGATTAGACTGAAAAAAGCCCCTTACATCAAAGGAAAGCTTATGGCCTCCAAGAGTCACAGTCATAGTATTTTCAGGAGAGGCAAGGGTACCGGCAAAGTAGCGGTTTTCCTTTAACTTAAGCTTTTTATTCTTCTGGCCGCCGCCGGTTATCTTAATTGAACCCTTTCTGAAGTTTTCTTCTTCGGCAACTTTTACTTTTTCTTCTGAATAGCGGCTTCCGAATATGTGGCAGCGGCCGGCCGGTCTTGAGGCAGGCTCTTCTGCGGTATTTCTAAGATACTCATTTACTTTTTCTTCTGCACAAAGGCATTCTTCTATTTTGATAACTACGTTTGATTTTCTCTGGGAAAGGCCGCCGTCATTAAGCTGGAAACGGCAGCGGTAATTAAAATCCGGACCGTCTATAATCTGTGTTTTTCCTGAAATATCCATTCCGTTCTGGCGGAATATGTCAGTAAGTATGTTTTTTCTGATTTCTTTCTGATAGTCGGGCTGGATATGCATCATATTACAGCCGCCGCATTTGCCGTAATAGTGGCAAGGGGGAATAATGCGATGCGGAGATTCTTCAATTATTCTGGCTATTTCTGCATTATCATAATCTTTATTTGCTTCTGTTATATTGATTTCAAGTTTTTCACCAGGAATGGCGTAGGGAACAAAGATATTTTTTCCATCAATTTTTCCTAAACATTTTCCCCCAAAAACCATTTTATCTGTTATAATAGTATGCATAGAGAATAAAATATACCGTGATATACGGTCACGTCAAGGCACGCTAACGCTTAAAGCCTTGACATGCCCGTTTAATGTTTTTTTTTATGGAAAATAAAACCTTTATACGGTCACGTCAAGGCACGCTTCGCTTAAAGCCTTGACATGCCCGTTTAATGGTTTTCTATATGGAGGCTAAAACCATTATGAACATGAAGAGCTTTACTATAAAGATGGACGACGGATACGAACTGTGCCTTAACCGCTGGCAGCCGGATTCAGAAGAAGAAATAAAAGGTGTTATTCAGCTTCATCACGGACTTGCAGAGCATTCACTGCGTTATGACCGCTTTGGTTCAGTTCTTGCAGAAAACGGATATGTTTTGAACGCTTATGATATGAGAGGCCATGGCCGTTCAGCAGAAATAGCAGATAAAAACAGAACCGGAATGTTCGGAAAGCTTGCAGATAAAAAGGGTTTTGACCGCGCCGTATTAGACCTCAAAGCAGTAACAGATAATCTTAAAAATGATTTCCCTGGCAAAAAGACAATCCTCATGGGACATTCCTTTGGTTCCTTTGTAGCCCAGGGTTTTATTGAAGAGTATGGAAAAGAAATTGATGCCTGCATTCTCTGTGGTACAGCAGGTCCCCGCCGCGCCCTCGTTGCCATCGGCTCAATTGCTACCCACGTAGTTGCCTTTATTGCGGGAAAAAACAAACATGTTGCCATGCTCGACAAGCTTACCTTTGGCTCTTACAATCAGCGGATTCAGAACCCGCGTACAGAATATGACTGGCTTTCTGCAAACGAGCTCAATGTTGACATGTACAAAATGGATAACTGGTGCGGCTTCCCGCTCACAGCTTCTTTCTTCTGCAGTATGACAGAAGGTCTTAAAAAGATTCACAAAGGCAGCAATATCAAAAAGATTCCGGCAAGTCTTCCAGTATTCTTTATCTGGGGTAGTGAAGACCCGGTTGGAGATTATGGTAAAACAATCAAAAATCTCATAAATATCTACAAAGCAAACGGCCTCAGCAAAGTTGATTTCAAGGAATACACCGGCGACCGCCACGAAATTCTTAACGAAAACAACAAGGAAGAAGTAGAAAAGGATATTATTGATTGGATTGATAAACAATAGTCAAATCTGTATAATATCTCAATCGTGTTAATTAGATATGGTACCGATGGTTATGGACGGCCGGTTAAAAAGGCCGTTGTTTATACACAAACGGAACATCTGATATCAAACAGAAACATAGATCCTGATGCACTGCAAATCATTAACAGACTTCGCGATGCCGGTTATACAGCCTACATCGTCGGCGGTGCCGTAAGAGATTTAATAGTTGGAAATAAACCAAAAGATTTTGATATTGTCACCGATGCCACACCATCTAAGATAAAAAGAATATTCCGTAATTCTCGCATTATAGGCCGTCGCTTCAGACTGGTTCATGTTGTTTTCGGCACAAAGATTTTTGAAGTAAGCACCTTCCGTTCAAATGCAGAAGGCTCTGTTGGTAACGATTTTGGTACAATAGAGGAAGATGTTCAGCGCCGCGATTTTACAATGAATGCTCTTTATTATGATCCTCTTCAGCAGCAGGTAATTGATTATGTAGGCGGAATGAGAGACATCAAAAAGCATGTGCTGAGACCAGTAATTTCCATCGATAAAATTTTTGTTGAAGATCCGGTTAGAATGCTGCGTGCAATCAAATATTCCGCAACAACCCATGCAAAAATGCCGCATTCTCTCCGTCATAAAATAAGAAGCTCAGCAAGTCTGCTTTCACAGGTTTCACCATCGCGCCTTACAGAAGAGCTTTTAAAAATCATCAACAGCACCTATGCTTACGATATTATTCAGGAAGCACTGGATACAGACCTCTTCATTTATCTTCAGCCTTCCGCTACAGGCCTGATTTACGAAAGCCGCGATTTTGAAACTAATTTCATGGAAAGCCTTAAAAAGCTGGGCCAGTTGAATTCAAAAGAACCAGATGCCCGCCTTGGCAAAAAGCTCTTTTTTATTATCAAGGATTTTGTGGGAACTCTTACAGACTGGAAAAAAGAAACCGCAGATAAATATTCCTATACTGAGTTATATGGCAAAACCTGGACAGAATGCAGGAACTTTGTACTGCCAATGAATCCTGTACGAAAGGAACTGGAGTTTGCTGTAAAAGCCGCTCTTAGTGAATACGGGGTAAAAGCCCATCAGTCTAAAAAATCAAAGCAATCTACTTCAAACTAGAAGGCTTTGAAATCTTATCAATTACAATACTTACTTCCTCAATCAGAATGCCGGTAAAGGATTCAATCTTGTCTATAATGTACTGCTGCAGCTTATGAACCTTACCTGTAAGCTGGGTGCCGAAGGGAACATCAATTGTAACAATAAGACGATAGCCCCGGTTATCGGTTTTAATCGAAATCTTTTTGATTTTTACATCCGGGTCGCATTCGTTTACACAGTGCATTACCATCTGGGTGAGGGCCGCTTCAGAAATTTCAATGCGGCCTTTTTTAGAAAACTCCGGCTGAACAATAGATTTTTCAATCATCTTACCGGTAAGATTTTTTCCTGCCTTTTTGAATATCTTGTTTTTATTAAAAAAGTCGTGCATTGAGGTTGAAAAAATCTGTGAATAGTTTTTCTTTACTTCGATTGAAGGAACCGGAATTACATGTTTACCTTCAACCTGGCGTGATTTTATAGCTTTTTCAATATCTTCTTTAGAGGCAATTTCTTCGATATGAATGATTTTCTGAGGCTGGGGCAGCTGCAGTCTCATGGCAATCTTAGAAACCATTTTCTCTGAAGTACCAAGAATCAGAATCTTTTTTATATGGGTTTTACGAAGAACTCTTGCTACCGAATCGCGGTGTTCCTTATCATCAAAAAGGGCAGCACGAACCGCGCCCATATAAGTTTTTTCGCGTTTAGCAGAACGGCCTGCAACAATTTTTTCATCCTGAATTAAAAGCCCGTCATCAATAATTGCATGTATGCCATACTCTTCGGCAAGCAGCTTTGAACGGAAAGATTTTCCCGTTCCGCTTTCTCCTACAAGAGCATATACCTGAACTGGCTTAAAATGGCTTAAAAATTCAGAAAAGCTTTTATCCATATATATTAATTATAAACCAAGATTTTCAAATTCACAACCTTGTAATAGGCTCTTAAAGTCATCCGGAAGTCCAGTTTTTATCTCTTTCGGGAGCTGGAGCTGGTTGTCTTCCGGGAAGATAAGGCTGTAAGCATGCAGGTAATATTCGCGTTTTAATTCTTTGCAGGCTTTACCACCATAAGCCTTGTCTCCAATAAGGGAATGCTGATGGAGCTTACTTTGCAGGCGGATCTGATGCTTACGGCCGGTTTTTATTGTATATTCAACAAGCGTTACGGGAATACCGCCAATACTTGTGTAGAGAAGGGGTTTTGCGATAGTTACTGCTTTTTTTCCCTGTTCATCTTCAACAACTGTATAAAAGCCGTCTTCGCTGGAATCTGCTTCCTGAATATTGTCTTCCCAGACTTCGCTCTGGCTGAGTTTTCCCTGGGCAAGTCCCAGATACTTTTTCTGAACTGTATGATTTTTTATACTATCGGAAAAGTATTTTGCTCCTTCAAGGCTTAGGGAAAAAACAAGGAGGCCTGTGGTATTGCGGTCTAATCTATGCAGAGGCCCAGGCCGGAAGGAAAGGGAAGCAGCTTTTTTGTCTTTGAGATTTTTTTCATAATAGGAAAGGAATATTTTATCCAGACCTGAATCAGGTGACTTTTCGCTGCCGTGAACAGAAGTACCGTAAGGCTTGTCAATTATCAAAAGATGTTCATTCTGGAAAATGATTTTTAATTGAAGGCTGCTGTCATTCAAATTTTCAGCCTTATCTGCATTTTGATTTTCCAGCAGAAAAGCCGCAATGGAAATAAGGTCTCCCTGATTTACATGCTGTTCTGGCTTGCATTTAGCGTGATTTACCTTTATAAGGCCTTTGCGGATTAGTTTGTAGATTTCGCCCAGACTTTTATTGTTTAGGAATATACGCAGAACCCGGTCTAAACGTCTGCCGTCATCATCTTTTCCAGCGGTAAAATCCTTGAATTCCATATTTTTAAGTATATCTATTTTTTTAAATTCTACTAGTAAAATTGAACTATCAATGGTAAAATAAATGTATATTTTTAAATTAAATTTGGTTTTTTATGACAGAAACATATTCGTTCACACAGCAGTTTATACTTTTCTTACATAATCCGATTTTCCTTTCCTGTATATTCAGCTGGCTGGGCGCACAGTTTATAAAGGCTGCCATCAAGCTTATTTACGGACGAATACATTCCTTAACCGATCTTTTAGAAGTAATGTTCTGGCGTACAGGTGGTATGCCATCCAGCCATTCAGCCTTAGTTACCTCTCTCTGCGTTACAATTGCTATAAGACACGGCTTACATTCAGATTTATTTATTTTTTCCCTTTGCTTTTTCCTTGTAGTTATAAGAGATGCCTTTGGAGTCCGCCGTTCAAGCGGAATACAGGCTAAAAAACTCAACGAAATTGGAAACGAACTCAGGGATAAAGAAATTATAAATAATTACAAAGCACTTAAAGAAGTAGATGGTCATACTCCAATGGAAGTTTTGTGCGGCTGTCTTCTGGGCTTCTTAGTAGGGCTTTCATTTTCATTATTAAAGTAGTTTGTTATGAATAAGTATATAAAGCTCAGCTCGCCTTTTATTTTTCTTTTATCACTTATTCTTATTCTCGTTTTAAAAACAATTCCTTCCGGAAAGCTCTGGAAAAACTATTCCGTTATCTGCGTACCCGTAAATACAGAAGACTCAACTGTTATGGCAGCAATAAACGAAGCTGGAATACAGGGAAGTATTTCACAGTCCGGCCAGTACCTGCCAATCCAGCTTTCTGAAAATTCAATTGAAGTTTCAATGCTCAGGCTCAATTATAATAATCCTTTGTATTCTTATCTTACAAAGCGCAATGCAATGTTTTTTGATAAGGCTAACAGCTACCGTCTTTATTACATTCCCGCAAAATATAATTCAGAAAGCAGCCTGCTTATTAAACTGCTTAAAGACCAGGGAATAGACTGCATTAAAGACAGCTCTGCAGAGTATCCCTGGCTGCTGCCCTTAATAGGAATTCTGCTGGCAGTAATGCTCTTTTTATTTTCAAAAAACAAGCTGCCTTATGTCTGCGGAGCAATAATTCCGCTGGCCTTTTTATACGGAAATCCATTTTATCCGGTTGCTACGGCGACCTGTCTGCTTCTTCTGATTTTGTTTTTTATATCAAACCTCTGGAGAAGAAAGGGCGCCGTCGCTTATTTACTGCATAAATATTCCTGCCCGGCAATGCTGGCAATCGCCTTTTTGTCTGCTTTTGCAAGCTCGCTTAGTTCAGGCTTTTTATTTCTTCTGGCAATTCTTGGAACAGGAGCTGCTCTCGTAGCCTGCTGGAGCCTGGAAGACTTTTTACGAAAGAGAAGGTCTTTTGTACCGGTTTACATACGCTCAGCAAAAAGAGTTTCCATTTTCGCCGGAAAAGTATTTACCTCAATGAGCATAGTAACCGGTGCGGCCGCCTTATTTATTATTCTGATTTTTATTACTTCATCAAATACAATAACAAACAGTTCGGCAAAGCTGCTTTTCCCGGCCAATGCAAATATAAGAAACGAAGACCTGCCGCAGTTTGAAGATTATTACAAATGGAACTGGAATGTAAAAACTTATCCCTATATTTCCCTTAATTCCGGAGCCACAACAGAAGATACAGAGTTTACTTTTTCCAGCTTTGTAGAAAACGAAAAGACCGGAATTATCAGCGAAGAAATTACTACAATGAAGTATGATAATCAGTTCAAGAGGGAAGTCTACGAAGGAATCGACAGTCTGAATTTCGATTCAGTTGAAAAGCTTATGAAGTCAGAAGCAGAAGATTTTTCTGCGGGCTACACAGCCGTTTCGTCTTACCAGATAAATATATTTGGAATAATTATGTGCTTTATTTGTCTTTTTATATTACTTTTTATCTATTTTTCCATTATTATAAGGAAAGGTATACGTAAATGACATCAAATAATCCAATAGTTTCTTCGATTATAAAAAATTACAATACTTCGCAAAAAGCCTTCTTACCAAAGATTGTAAATATACCCTTATCACAGGAAATTGATTCCAGCTATAAATGTATTGTTAAGCCTGGAGACATCGTAAAGGAGGGTGATGTAATTGCCCAGACAGAAAGCTCTCAGGGCTTGGCCTCATCTCTTCATTCTTCGGTGCCGGGTAGAGTACTATCAATAGATCCTTGTATTTCGCCAAACGGACATCAAGAGTTTGCTGTTAAGATTCAGTTCGGCGGGGCTCTTTCATATCTTGGAAAGATTCCTTATGAAAAAAGCACAGATTCTTATTCTCAAAAGGAAATACCGTATGCACTTATTAAGAACGGAGTAATCAATACTTTTAAGACAGCCATTCCGGAAAATCTTGGACTTCAGATTGAAAAGCTCAATTCAGTTCACGAAAGACATAATCTTGTTGTAAGACTTTTTGATGAAGATCCTTATCGCATAACAGATTCACTCATTTCCAAATTTTACTTTGCAGAAATTGTAAAGGGTGCCAGATTTATTGCAAAGGCAATCAATGCAAAAGGAATTGTTTTTGCAATTGATACTAAGTCTCACGAAAAAGACTATTTTGATAATCCTGATTATAAAGACATCTATGCCCTGGAAATGAAGATTCAACGTTACCCATGCGGAACACCGAGAGAAATTGTTTCTGCCTTCAGCCGGGGACAATTAAGCAAGCTCTGCAATTTTACCCTTACAAAAAAGGATCTGTTCACAGACTCTTCAACAATGTATGAGGTATATAAAGCCCTGGCTCTTTCAACACCTTGTGTAGACCGCCTTGTTCATCTTTCGGGCAACTGTCTCAACGCTTCCTGCCTGCTGGATATAAAGCTGGGAACAAATCTCCGCGACATAGTTCCTCAAATCGGCGGCTTTATAAAAGAGCCGGCTCACATCATAATAAACGGCATGCTCTGCGGAACCTCCGTTAAGAGCTTAGACATACCGCTTACAAAATATGTAAAATCTGTCGAGTTCCTTTCAAAAACCAAAAACACAGACGAACAGATTTATTCCTGCGTCAACTGCGGAAACTGCCGCTTTGCCTGCCCGGTAAAGCTTTCACCAGATATACTTTATAACCATACAGTCAACTTTAAGCTGCTTAAGGAAACTTATGCCGCTTCATCATTAGCCTGTATAGAATGTGGCCTTTGTAATACAGTTTGTCCGGCAAGACTTCCATTGTGCCAGACAATTAAAGTTCTTAAAAACAAGATTACAGAATAGCCGAGGATTTTATGAATAATAAATTTAGAGAAAAGAAACTTAAGAATACCCGAATATCTGTAAAGCCCTTTGTTTACAGCATTCCTTCAATTTCATCAGTTTCAATAAAGTTTTTAATATTGCTTGGTATTCAGGTTTTAATGCTTCTGCTGACAAAAAGCTTCAGCGCTTTCTTTGTAGTATTAACCTCCCTGATTGGAGCAGTACTTGCTTCGCTTGTAAACTATTATGCAAAAAAAGAACCCTTTTATAATATTATGAGCATTGCAATTCAGGGAATCATAATAGGGCTCTTGCTTCCTCAGACCTATCCGCTGCCAATGGTTTTTGTAATTTCCTTTGCAACAATCCTCATTTCAAGACTCATCGTTTTTAAGGGAATCAACAGCTGGATTAATATTCCGGCCCTGGCAATTATCATCGCCTGGTATATCGGAAACACCTTCTTCCCTGAGTTTTCACTTACCGCAGAGCTTTTGAATATCAAAAACTCTTCTTCATATCTGATTCAAAACGGCTTCTTCCCGATTTTCAGCTTTGACACTCCAATAACCAGCTGGCTTAATAAAAATATTTTCAGTCTTGCAAACGTTTCAATTCCAGAAGGCTACGTTTCACTTTTGTGGGATTCTCAGTCTATTATTCCGGCCTTCAGATTTAATCTTATAACCATCATTTCATCTATCATAATTTTTTCTGACAATTCCTTTTCACTAATAATTCCGTCGATTTTCTTAACAGTATACGCAGTGCTTGTAAGATTATTTGTACCATATCTTTTCGGCGGTTCCATTAATCAGGGCGATATAATTCTTGCTCTGCTTACCAGCGGAATTCTTTTCTGCTCAGTATTTTTAATCCAGTGGTACGGAACAATTCCGGTTACAGTTTTGGGAAAAGTCCTGCTGGGAATTATAACGGGAATCATAGCATTTTTAATAGTTGGCTGTGGAACTTCACCGGTCGGCATGGCTTATACAATTATCATCTCTAACATAATCTGTATGATCATAAGAATTTTTGAAGAAAAGAAAAATGAGTTTTATACCGGCAGGGTAATAATGAAATATTCTGCAAAGATAGCTGCCGAAAATGGAGATAAAAAATGAAGCAGCAGATTTCTCTGAAAAACTTTTTTATAAATTATTCGATTTTCGTTTTAATAGCGGCCTTTGTTTTTGCAGTCCTTGTTTATCTTGTTAAGGCTTCGCAAAAGTCCTGGGATCAGAATTTAATGACTGTTGTAGAAAGCACCCTTGCTGAAACAGAACCAGATACCTGGGAAATAGGAAAAGCAATCAGAATCGCAAATCCAATAGGGGCGGGGGCAGCCTGTTACAATGCCCGCAATAAGAAAAACGGCGAAAACTTTAAAGCCGTAATAATCCGTATTCAAACCTTCTACGGTCCTCATGCCGGCATTTTTATAATTGATAAAAACGGGAATGCAGAATTCCAGGGTTATGCCGCCATCCATGGAAGATGTGCCAACCAGCTTTCAAAATCCTTTAACGGAAGACGAGTTCAATACTGGAAGCTTCGTCTGGAAGAAATATTTAAAGCAGGTAAGGAGAAATAAAGTATGAAGCAAAAAAAATCATTCATGTATATTGCATCTTTTCTCGCACTTACAATTGCACCAACTGGCCGTTTTGTTTTTGGCGCCGTTCTTATTATTGAACTCTTACTGCTTGAAGTGCTGGGAATCCTTCTTAATTCCCTTGTTTCAAAGCTCAAGCTGGAGCAGATAAGAACCTATTTCGTAATGTTCTTTATGATTGCCATTACACTTTTATACAGACAGATTCTGGTTTTGACTTATACAGAAATTGCCCTGATTCTTGGCTTTATACTGTATTTTCCACCGGTTTGTGTCTTCCTTACTCACACACTTTTTACAAATAACGAAGAGCCTCTGGAAATAAGATTAAAGGATGGTATTTCAACAACCCTCGTTTTTTCTGTCGTAATTTTGATTTTCTATCTTTTCCGCGATGTTGCGGGTTATGGAACCTTTACCTTCTTCGGTAAAAATCACCGCATCTACGAAAAGATTCTCTTTAATCCAGACAACGTTGGAATCTTTACCTTCTTTGCAACAATTCCGGGAGCCCTGGTATTAACAGGCATCATAATTTATTTATTCCTCTTTGTTAGAAATAAGTTCAGAATTATTTCGAGCAGGGGAGATATAGCAGCAAAAGATATAGCAGCAAACAAAGGAGAGTCTAAATGATTTATTATTACACTTTCCTTCATTACGCCTTGTTTTCTTCTGTAGTTTTAATCTACGGAATCGGTTTGAGCAAAATTGCAGAAATTGGAATCGTAAAATTTAAGGAAACAATCTTTTACGTAAAATGCGCAATTTCAATTATTTCTTCTTCGGTAATTTCCTGGCTGATAACTTATTATCTTTTAGTGCCGTTAAAAATAACCGAGCTTTATCCGCTTATCTGCTTTATTGTCTACGCAACAATCTGTACCTTCCTGGGAGGAATTATCCGCCTCACAACAGGCCGCACAACTTCAGAGTTTGCAATTTCTTACCTGGTAATACTTCTTTCAATTGCGGAAAGCTCAAGCCTGCTCTTTACTTTATTCATAAGCCTCTGCAGTCTGCTTTCCATGCTGATTATAATTCCTTTCAGTCTTACCTTCAGAAGAAGAGTGTGCAGCAACGGAAGACTCTTAGATGAAAAATACTACAGTCTTTACTTCTTATTCCTGGCCGTATTCATTCTTCTGCTTTCTGTCTGGGATATTGTATGGCTTAATCCGGAGGTAATTAAATGATTCTTAAAATAGTGCTTCTTATACTCTTTTTACTTCTGCTGATTCTGCTTTCATTTTTTACTCTCTATATCCTCATTCCTTCAATCACAAAGGGAGACAAAAAAACAGACGACCCTCTGGTACCACTTACTTTGTCTCCGGTAATTCTGCCGGAAGAAAAAAAGTATGTACCATCAGATAAAAAAGCCTTTGTATTATGTTCCTGCAATAAAGAGTGCAAGCTGGACCGCTCACTTTTTAATGAAAAATACACCTGCACAATGGCGAAAACTACCTTCGGGTCTTCTTTAGACTGTAAGTTTGCCTGCCTGGGTCTTGGTGACTGTGCAAAAATCTGTCCTCAGGAAGCAATTAAAATTGAAAACATGACAGCCGTTATTACAAACAACTGCTGCGGCTGTGGAAAATGCGTTCAGATCTGTCCTCAGAATATTATTGATTTGATTCCGACAGATACAAAAAGAATGGTAATCTGTGCAAATGATGCTTCGGAAAATACTTCCTGTTCAAAGCTGAATTCTGAAGAAAATATTACCTGGAAGGACAAAAAAGACTTTAAAATATGGGAATATTGTTATAGAATATTAATGCGTTTTAAATGATGAAGGAAGCTTTTCTATTAAGTTTTTCTAAGTCATAAACGCAATACCTTTGGGGAAGGGTATAAAAAAAAATTTAAAAAGGAGAGAATATCGGCTGAAGGGTGGAGTGCCGTATAAAGAATAAATGGGTTCAATATACGTCAGCTTCATAGTAAAGTCTGTTTCTGTATGTACAGAAAATACAGATGTTCTTGAAAAAAGCTTTCAGACAATTTATAAGCCGGTTATAAAATACCTTTATTCTCATCCTTCCTTCCCAATTTCCTTTTCTTTTTCCGGCCCTCAGATTCAGTATTATAAGAAACGTAAAAACGAACTCATTACAATTCTGCGGGAGCTTGTAGACCGCAAACAGATAGAAATACTTGGCGGTGGTTTTTATGAACCCTTACTGCCGCTTTTAAATTCAATAGACCGCAACGGCCAGATAGATTTATTAACTTCAGAAATCTCTGCCACCTTTGGTAAACGTCCGCGCGGTATGACCTTATACCAGGACTGCTGGGATTCTTCTCTTGTAAACAACATTCATACCTGCGGAATAGAATACGTGCTTTTGAACAGCAATATGCTGCCGGAATCAAAAAGAACCTTTCTGCCAATTTTCATGAGCGACCTGGGTAAGAATGTAGATATCTTCCCATATTACAACGAGCTCAAACCAAGCAGCGAAATGCTTGCGGAAGAATTCATTTACAATATCGAAAAGGCAGTTTTAAAAGCCGAAAAGAAAGATACCCACATTCAGCTGGATTGTGACAGAATCATTGCAATTACTCTTACCCCGGAACAGACTGTAAAATTAAACGAAGATAAGTGGTTTGAAAAATTAGAAAATTATCTGAACGATAATACCAGCGGCAGAGTAAAGCTTACTACCTTAAATGCCTTTAGAACAAATGGAATCAAAAACATAATCACCTCATATATTCCAATTGGTGTAAGCGATGAAGTTTCCGGCCTGATTCAGCTTTCTTCTTCTGATAACCGTAACAAGTTCCCTTATACCATTTATGATTTCTTGAACGCTTTTATACCATCCAGAAAGCTTTATAACAAAATGATGTATACAAGTCTTCTGGTTAATCAGTGTAAAACAGATAAGCAGCGAAAAAAGACCGCCCGCGAAAAATTATGGCAGGCTCAGAATGGTATGACAATTGTAGATACCAGCTGTGAACCAATTAAGAATTCAATTAACCGCCAGCAGGCATATAAGTATCTTACTGAAGCAGAAAAATTCCTGCGCGGAGACGGAACCTTCCAGGAATCGGTTACCTGTTTTGATTATAACAACGATGGCCTTAACGAATACGTTTGCCGCATGGAACAATACTTTGCCTATATTTCTTTAGCGGGCGGAAGTGTACACGAGCTGGATGTAATTAAAGATTCTTATAACTATTCTGATAACCTTAAACGCCATGCAGAATACGATGGCTATGATGACGAATATGAACGCGGACTTTTCATAGATCATCTTTTCACCGAAGGGCAGCTGGAATTATACATAAAAGGCGAGCCGGCTGGAGACGGAGTTTTCTCCCGCATTCAGTATTCTCAGTTTAAGTATTCTTCTCAGCACCACGAAGTTCAGCTCTTTGCAAAAGCTGTCTGGAAGCCTACTGGCCAGCAGGTTAGTCTGCGCAAAAAGTATGTAATTAATTCTACTGGAATGTATGTTCAGTACATCATTAAAAACGAAAGTGAAAAGCCTCTTAAAGCCAAGTTTGCTGTAGAGTCAAATATTCTTGATATTCCATTCCTTATGGACAAAAAAGCGGGCTTTAGTATTGAAACTGTTGATAACGGCGAAGTTGTTTCCCTTAATGCCGAAAGCTCATCTGTGGAATTAAATAAAAAAGGCAAGCTGCAGAACATTCAGATTGTAAGAATGTCCGATAAGGCAAACGGCATTTCCTTTGTTTTCGAACCTAATGAAAAATGCTGTTACTGTTTGAATCCTATAAAATTCAATAGACCGGCTTTTGATAAATCAAAGATTTGCCCGGCAGGAATTACTTATGCCTCATCGCTTTTCTGGGATATTAATATTGAAGCGGGCCGCGAAACCGAAAAGAGCATCAACTTTACGATAATTCCGGTGAAGAAGATAAAGCAATAACTGTTACAATGACACAATCAGATTTTTTAATTCATCCAGTTTTTTATGTGTTATTCTCGGGTTGAGCAGGGTAAACTTGAGGCAGACACGGCCGTCGCTCACGGTCTGGCCTATGATTGTGCCGTACTCGTGCATGAGGGTGCGGCGAATCTTTTTATTGATTTGGTCCAGCTGCTCGCCGGAAAGTGACTTATCGCTTCCACAATATCTGAATACAACCGAGCTGATTTCCGGTTCAGTTACAACGGCAAAGTTCTGGTCGGCCTTGAGCTGGCTGTAAAAATACTGTGCATTTTCCATGCTTGTTTCAATAAGCCTGCTCCAGCCGTCGCGGCCGCGGACCTGAAAGCTGGTCCAGACTTTAAGCGCGTCAAAGCGTCTTGTTGTCTGCAGAGATTTATCTACAAGGTTTGTATAGCCGTCTTCTTCGTCTTCCTCGCGGTTGAGGTAGTCTGCATGAATAGTAAGGGCATCAAAAGTAGAACCGTCTTTTACAAGAACTGCAGAGCAGGAAATTGGCATAAGGAACATCTTGTGGAAGTCTACGGTGATTGAGTCGCAGAGGGCGAGGGCAGAAACGCGGTCGCGGTATTTTTCGCTCATGATAACACCGGAACCGTAAGCAGCATCTGCGTGCAGCCACATATTGTGTTCGCGGGCAAGTTTGTTGAGTTCTTCCAGAGGGTCGATGCTGCCGAAATCTGTTGTACCTACTGTAGCCACAATGAGGAATGGAATGTTACCGGCTTTGAGGTCGGCGTCGATAAGGGAGCGCAGGGCAGCCACGTCCATACGCTTACGCCCGTCTACAGGAACCTTAACTACAGACTTATAGCCTAAGCCCATAATATGGCAGGACTTTTCCATTGAGAAGTGAGAAATCTCGCTGGTGTACATGCGGAGCTTTGAAGTCTTCTCATCAATTCCATATTTTTTGACATCATAATTTAAGTGCTTATTGCAGTACCAGTCGCGGGCAAGTAAAAGGGCTGTCTGATTAGACTGGCTGCCTCCGCTGGTAAATACGCCGTCTGCCTGAGCCGGGTCGTATCCGTAAAGGGCGCAGAGATGGCGGATAGTTTCTACTTCAATTTCTGTCGCAACCGGAGACTGATCCCAGCTATCCATAGACTGATTAAAAGTCGAAATAATGAGTTCAGAAGAAATTGTCTCAAGCAGGGACGGGCCGTGCAGGTGAGGCATGTACTCAGTTGAAGGAGTGCGCAGCAGGTTAGGAAGAACCTTTTCCTTTGTGAGTGCAAAAACCTTGTCCCAGCCAAGACCGTGCTCGGGGAGAATTGAATCCTGGGCAACGATTTTTTTAAGCTCGTCAGGGGTCGGGCCGGAATAGGCAGACTCGTTTATAAAGGCGTCAGCGATTGCCGCCGCTGTTTGCTTGAGGATTTTGTTGTATTTCTTTTTTGATTTTTTTTCACAAGTTAAGAAAAGTTCTTCCATGTTAGATTCCTGATAAGGTGGTTTCGACAAGCTCAACCACCGTTATTTAAAAGAGAACACCCCCGGTGGTTGAGCCTGTCGAAACTACCGGGGGTATTACGGTTATTTATTTATATTTCTTATCTATCTCAAGAACACAGCGTTCGAAGATTGACCAGGCCTTGCTCAGGTCTTCATCTGTTATGTTGAGGGCGCAGAGGCAGCGCATAACAGCGCCGTTTCGGCCGCCTTTTTCGATGATAAGACCGTTTTCAAAGCAGAGCTTCTGAACAGCGCCGGCAATTTCGCCGCTGGCAGGAAGGCTTCCGATGCAGTCTTTCTGACCTTTCGGGTCAACAAACTCGGTACCAACCATAAGGCCCTTACCACGGATGTCGCCAATAATCGAAACTCGCTTCTGCAAATCACGCAGGTGAGCACGAATATCATCTCCCTTGCGCACAACATCAGCGAGGAAATCAGGTTGAGAAACACGGTTCAATACAATTGTTCCGGCCTTCATTGCAAGCTGATTTCCGCGGAAGGTTCCAGCATGAGCGCCTGCTGTCCATTTATCAAGTTCTTTTTTATAAACTACAACTGCCATTGGCTGTGAGCCGCCGATTGCCTTAGAAAGCAAAAGTACATCAGGCACAATATCAGCATATTCAAAAGCAAAAAGCTTACCGCTGCGTCCCATACCGCACTGAATTTCGTCTACAATGAGA
>JAEEGK010011905.1_pt1 | contig 19808 bp, 5 predicted proteins | sample 8958771 | NCBI WGS metagenome assembly JAEEGK01 (sample SAMN16246547, study PRJNA631951) | gut metagenome | biome: gut microbiome; feature: rumen; material: SC-attached | host: Bos | place: Iran: Karaj | collected 2018-10
ACCTGAACAAACGTAATTTCCCATGGACATATTCGAGGAAAAACATAATATCAAAAAGAGCAGTAATGATATTAAGAAATTTTAACATTTTTATAGTTTTGAGACACAATATAATACAAGTCTTAATTCTAACTAACTTCGTTAATAATAAAAAAAAGATCTAAAGTTATTTTAAGCAAAACAAAAGTTATGACCCCGTTCTGAAATAAAACAGAACAGATAACAACACCATATTTTAACTAAATCATAAAAAAAAGAGAAACTAACACAGATGATTCTGACCAAAAGTTAATTCTCGTCCAATCATTCCTCTTCTACCAAACGGTCACTCCCTGACAGGCTTTTGAAATTCCATTTTCCCCATAGCACCGTTAAGAGCAATAACTCGGTAGAATGAATCGTCACACTTCATAATATTTTTTTTGTACATTTGCGGCCTCAAATAAATCGTACGAAATTATGCGTAAAGAAGTAGATTTTTTGGTGATTGGTTCGGGTATTGCCGGACTTTGCTTCGCTTTGAAAGCCGCCAATTTCGGCAAGGTTTGCATGGTTACGAAAGCGAAAATGGACGACGGTTCCACACGCTACGCGCAGGGTGGCATCGCCTCCGTCATTTACAAGCCGGACACTTACGAGAAGCATATTGAGGATACGATGGTGGCTGGCGACGAGCTTTCCGACCGTCACATCGTGGAACTGACCATCCGCGAAGCCACCGAGCGCGTGATGGAGTTGGTGCAGTGGGGGGTGGATTTCGACAAGAACAAGGACGGCAGCTTCGCCCTCGGCAAGGAAGGCGGCCACTCGATGAACCGCATTCTGCACCATAAGGACATCACCGGCTATGAGATTGAGCAGAAGCTGATTATGGCTGCGCGGAAGAATCCGAACATCGAGATTTACGAAGACCGTCTGGCGGTGGAGATTATCACCCAGCACCATCTTGGTGTGGAGGTGAACCGCCGCACACCCGACATCACCTGCTACGGCGCGTACGTCTATAATCCCGAGTCCAAGAAGATACACACCATCCTCGCCAAAGTGACGATGATGGCCACCGGCGGACTTGGAATGGTCTATGAGCACACCACCAACCCTTTGGTGGCCACCGGCGATGGTGTGGCAATGGTCTATCGTGCCAAGGGTGTGGTGCGTGGCATGGAGTTCATCCAATTCCACCCGACGTCCTTGTATAACCCTAAGGAGTCGCCCTCGTTCCTGATTACCGAGGCCATGCGCGGCGCCGGCGCCATTCTGCGCGATGCCAACGGGGTGGCTTTCATGGAGAAGTACGATGCCCGCGGTTCTCTCGCGCCCCGCGACATTGTGGCCCGCGCCATCGACTCCGAGATGAAACAGCAGGGTGTCGATCATGTTTTCCTCGACACATCGCCCATTTCCCAAAAGGAGATTTTCGAACATTTCCCCAATATTTACGCTAAATGTCTGAGCATCGGCATTGACATCACCAAGGAGATGATTCCCGTGGTGCCTGTGGAACACTATTCCTGTGGCGGCATCCAGACTGACGAATGGGGCGCTACCTCTATCCGGAATCTTTATGCCTCCGGTGAGTGCGCTTCTACCGGACTTCATGGGGCCAACCGTTTGGCATCCAATTCGTTGTTGGAGGCGTTGGTCTTTTCCCATCGCGCCTGCATCCGTGCTGTGGAGAACCTGCCGAGCATCCAGATCTGCCACGAGGTTCCCGACTGGAACAGCGAAGGCACTGTTCTCAACGAGGAAATGGTGCTCATCACGCAGGAACGCAAGGAATTGCAGACCATCATGAGCAGTTATGTCGGCATCGTGCGTTCCGACCTGCGTCTGCAACGCGCCTTCGACCGTCTCGAAATCCTATACCGCGAGACCGAAGACCTCTACAAGAAGTCCATCCTCAATCCCGAAATCTGCGAGTTGCGTAACCTCATCAACATCGGCTACCTCATCGTGCGCCACGCCATGGCCCGCAAGGAGAGTAGGGGACTGCACTACTCGCTCGACTACCCGCCGAAACGATGAAGGACGATGATGCGATGATGCGATGATGCGATGAGACGATGAAACGATGAAGCGATGAATATGCCTATTACCTAGCCTCGACCCTTGGCCCTTGGCCCTCAACCCTTGGCCCTCGATTACCAGCTTCAATAACCAATAACCCATAACCATTTATTATGAATCTAGAAGGAAGAAGAACAAGTTCAAATGTAGAAGACCGTCGGAGAGTGTCTGGCGGCACAATCGCCGGTGTCGGCGTGGGCGGCACAATAATCGTGGTGCTGCTTTCCCTGTTTTTGGGCCGCAACCCACAGGAAGTGTTGCAGCAGATAGGGTCGCAGAATGTGACCACCACCGAAAGCCAACGCGAGTTCACCCAAGAGGAACAGGAATTAGCGGAGTTCGCCAGCAAGATTTTGGCCAGCACGGAAGACGTGTGGACGGAGGTGTTCAAGAGTATGGGCAAGACCTACCGGTCGCCCACGATGGTGCTTTATACCGATGCGGTGCAGTCGGGCTGCGGCAATGCCACCTCTGCGGTGGGACCGTTTTACTGTTCGGCCGACGAGAAGCTGTACATCGACCTCAGCTTTTTCAGCACGATGAAAAAACAGTTGGGGGCCGATGGCGATTTCGCATACGCCTACGTGATTGCGCACGAGGTGGGTCACCACGTGCAGCATCTGCTTGGCACCCTTGACCAGGCGCACAGCCAGATGTCGCGCATGAACGAAAAGGACGCCAACAAGGTGAGTGTCCGTATCGAGCTGCAGGCTGATTTCTATGCCGGCATTTGGGGCTATTACGAGAACAAGACGTTCAAGTCGTTGGACGACGGCGATTTGCGCGAAGCCATCGAGTGTGCGGCGGTCATCGGTGACGACTATCTCCAGAAAAAAGCCACGGGCGGTTTCAATCCCGAAAAGTTCACCCACGGTTCCAGCGACCAGCGCATGAAATGGCTCAAGCTCGGACTTACCACCGGGGATATGAGTCGTGGAAACACGTTCTCTTTGTCAGACAGAGAGTTGTGATGAGACTGCTGCTGGTTTTTGGCTATTAGCTGCTGGCGGATAGTTTTTTTATGATTTTGTAAATAAAAGCGCAGGGATTCCCTGCGCTTTTATTTCTACCAGTTCTTTTGTTTTAAGTTCAGTGGTTATTGTTTCTGTTTGTTATTCAGCGAATAATGATTTGAATTAAGAATAATATTTCGTTGAATAACAGATTTGTAAAAATGTTAATTTTTGTTAATTTAATTACTTCTCTGTTTGACTCAAAATTTTTTTTTGCGCATCTGTAAAAAATTACATTTATTTTTCGGTTTCGTGTAATTTATTTTGAACTCATTAAACCAATGTGTGTTTTTACTAAAATTTAACCATTTTAATATTCAGGAAGTAAAGTGCGTTTTTTTTCAACAAATACTTGTTTATAATGTAAAAAATGCTATATTTGCGGTCAATTTTGTATATTTGTTTCTAATTGTATAAATTTAAAAATTTGTTTAATATGTGTTGCAGTAATGGCCATTGTTGTGTTTGTGGAATGGATACGGTGTTGACTGCATCCTGCAAGTGTACTCAGAAAGGTTATATCATGCATATTATCAAATGTTTATGCAAAAAGAGTAAGATGGACAACGAAAGAATTGTATGAATGGATTCTCTCGTTGTTTTTTTTTGTTTTTGTAAAAAATAAATAGTCGAAATATGAAGAAGGTTTACCTGTTATTGGTTTTAGTGTTAATGTCAATTTGCGCGTGGGCGCAGTATAATGCGCCGTGTGACTTCCATATTCGGACAGAAGTTACCCAGGCGACGTGCTACAACAACGGTAAGGTGCTGGTGGTCCCGGTGGATGGTGAAGGCAACGAGCTGACCATTCTCCCTGACAGCTTGTTTGACGAGCTGAATCCGGGCAACGGTCTCTCCGGCATCAAATACTGCTACAAGAACCTCTATTCTCCCACGGATACGGCGGAACAGTGCCAGTATGATCCGTTGTTGGTTTTGGATACGGGCACGTACATCATCCACGCGGAGGTGTTGTGCTTTGATCCCACACAGTCGGGCGATGACCGCTACACCCTGTTGAGTGACACGGATACGGTGGTCATCACCACCTCGTATGTGAAGCCGAAGGTGAGCGTGATCGAGCAGGATGCCCAAACCGTAACGGGTTATGGTACCGTGCCTACGCTGTGGTGTGAGAATACGGGTCGTGTGCAGCTGCGTATCTATGACGGTGCCTTCCCTTACATGATTCGTGTCTGCAACGCGGACACGGTGCCCATAGACACCATCTATTTTGATGGCAACCAATACACGGGTACGAACCAGAACAGGTATGACTATTTGGAGTACTATTCGATAGATTCTCTCGCGGCAGGGAAGTATTTCTTCTTTGTGGAGGACGGGTGCGACTACCACCTGCCTCGTGTCTGGCAGCAGGTGAGGGAGGTACAAGAACCTAAAATCACTGCTGTCAGCTGGTATGCGTGGTCTGGCAGTTACGCTGACTCCAATGTCATCAGGGTTCAGATGACGGTGAACATGCCCAACGCATACTACACCAATCCGGAGTATGTACAGTACCGTTTCATCCATGAGGATATCAACGGCATCACAGACACCACTGATTGGCAGTATGTTCCAAACATGCAGAACCTTGTCACAGGTAACAATTATGTGACGGTGAGGGATACTCTCCACAATGCAGGGGGCTACTGTGACATTTATGGGAAGAAGGTAACATTTCAGGCGCGCATGACTGCATGCCGCGACACCATCAATCTGACTAAATGGCATCAGTGGGACAAACCAACGGAGTTTCAGACAGGAAGGGTTTGGGTACCGGACTACACCTGGCCGTATGCGGCGGTGTATGATTCATGCGGTTACTATGGCGGTTATGACACGTCGTACGGACACTGGGAACCGGTTATCTGGTTTTATAATTATAATGAGTATCATTACCGGTCATCGGATGCGACTACCAGTACAACGGGTAATAAATACCAGGTGACGTATCCCATATATTGGGTCTATACTGATGCAGATGGTGACACGCTAAAGATTGACACAGTGCGGAATATTACCCAGCCGGGTAACGTAGGTGCTACAGATTCATGGACCTCGTATTCTTCCCCGCATTCTACGCATCCGGCGTCACGTCTGCGAGCGGAAGACATATATCCGAAATATGGTGACTTTTTGGATACCACGTTGGTGATTCCCATCACGCGGACCATGTACAATGCGCAGGGTTGCCCGATTTACACACGCACCGACAATATCACATTCAAGAAAGAGTGGAAATATACCACAGCAGAGCGATATAATCAGTATTGGTCTGCTGATTACAGTTATACTTCTTATGATTATTGTTGTGAGTATGAGAGGTATGTGCGGGTGTATGGTAATTATCTCAATAATATATATATGGACAGCACTATTGTGGAATTGTACGAAAGTCCATTAGGAAACAAGTACAATTACAGGGCCGTCTATCATTTGGACACGCACAGCTGGACGTATGAGAAGGACAGCATCTCCAACTTGGCACGGATAGTTCCGTCTGGATACAGTTCCATCTATTTATACGACTATTGTTTGCCATCCGGATTGTATAAGTTCAGAATCATAACCAAGTGTGACACCTTTTACGCATCAACTCACCCCGGTTTCCCAGACACCTATTCCTGGTTTTATGATGAGCCGGAATTCAATTTGCGTTATGAATGTACGAACCTTATCATTAAGCCGAAATACAAATATTTTTATCACAGGACATATAACAATGATAAAAATTATTACCATAATGGAAGCACTTATTGGGATGTGTATGACTCGGTTGAGCGGGTCAACCCGCGGTTCAGAATTATTAAGAACTTGACAGGCAGTACCACGACATTCAATACGAACTACCGCTATCTTGGGGATTCTTTACGGGTGACGGGCGCCGGCACTTACGTGATAGAAATTACTCCAAGTGTTACTTCCAACAGCTATTGTACGCCGCCAGTCTTATATGACACCATAACGTTTGATGGTGGTACGGTGGCGTTCAAGTATGCCTACAGCTGGGTGTGCGATGAGCAGGCGGACACGGGTTTCGTGCGCGTGAAGGCGTTCGAGGGTACGGCTCCTTATAATTATACGCTCTACTCTGGCTCTGGTAAGACGGGAGAGATTTTGGGTCAGAACCAGACTGGTGTTTTCGACCGTGTTCCTGTTCATGCGGGACAGGTGGTGTCGTGTTATATAGAAGACCAGTGTCTGGCATCGTACTGGATTGATATCCCGGTTTGGGATATGGAGCATGTCAAGAAAGCATGGTTCCTGGATGGTCTTCAAGTTACGGAGGCATGTGAGGGCAGCGATGTGAATCTTTACGCCATTGGATTGGACGAGAGTGTGGTCTATCACTGGACCGGACCGGACGGATTTGAACAATACACGCAAGACACCCATGTTTTCCTGCCACGTGGTGCCGACACCGGCTACTACAAGGTGGAAATTTTGAACACGGGCTGTAGGAATACGGTGGCGTCTGACAGTGTGCAGGTGAATGTGTGGCCCGCACCGAGAGTGACGATTCTTAGGGATACGACGGTGTGTCCGGGTGAGGAAGTCCAAGTGTGGTATCTGACGGAAGGTGAAGGAGATGTGCATTACACGATTGCCTACGAGGAGAACTCTGCGATTACAGAAACCCAGCATACCAACGATGACTCGCTGACCTTTATTGCAATGGCGCAACGCACCTTCTGGGTGAAGGAGGTGGAAGATGACAGGTGCCACTACACCATCCCGGAGGACACCGTGGTCATCAACATCACCTCGCATGTGGCATCTGCCTGTGATGTCATTACCGAATCTGATCCGATCTGCCGGGCGGAAGATGGGGTGACGTATGCATCTTCAGTGCTGCCGGTTCCTTATTATTTAAAATGGTATCGCGACTACGAGCAGACCGAGTTACTGCGTATTGATACTATAGACGACGCATCGTTCAGATCCCCATTTAATTTTACGGGTCTTACGCAGGACACTTCCGTTTATGTGACGGCCTACAATGCTGACTACTGCGAGAACCGGTACGGAATGGTGGTGAATTGGTTAGATATGTCGCAAGGAACTTCCGTACTCCGTTGCGCACAAAGCATCCGTTTCTATGACGATGGAGGCTTGAATGCCAACTATTCTCCTAATATGGATGCTAAGCGAGTGTTCATCACGGAGGATGGCCAACCGATTACCATCACCTTTGAGATGCTGAACCTGCAGTCCACTTACGACCATATCTATATCTTTAATGGTAATACGACCAATACGGATTCCATGATTGCCCATTATTCGGGCAACTATACGGGCAATCTTCCCGCTCCCATCGTTTCCAGTCACGACACTATGACGGTCTGGTTCCTCTCGAACGGTAAGACCGAGGCAGCGGGCTGGGTGGCCACGGTGAGTAACAACCCGCGTCCGGCGGCGGCTTCTGTGCATGTCTTTGACACGATGTACAGCACTATAGCCGACGCTTCCGTGCATATCCGCTTCGACGGCAGTGCGGAAGTCACGGCCACGGCTGCTGGCGGTAGGGGAGAACTGTACCAGTATGTGTGGCAGACCTCCATTGATGACGGAGCTACCTGGACCAGTGTTGATACGCAATTGTTAGCCAGTGACACGTCTCTCCTTGTGTTGGAGCATAACACGCAACCCACCCTTGTCCGGGTGTTGGTGACGGATGCTTCCATAGAGGCTTGCGAAGGCGTTGGTACTGCGCAGGTGGCGTTGCCGGTGGCGCACATCAAGTTGGCCTTGGAGGTGAGTGTTCCCGATGTGCCGCACTGCTCGCAGGACTATCCTGTCACGGTGACTGTCCGTAACTATGGTCAAGGCACGGCTGACAGTGTGTGGGCAAAAGTGAAACTGCCTGCTAACGTGGATTTCGTCAACCAGGCAGATTCCATGCTTTTCCTCGGCGACATGCCCGGCGGCATGGTGATTGACACGGTGATCAATGTACGTAGCTATATTATACAGAATGTACCCAGCGCCCATCCAGTGAAGGCGCAGATCTGGTATTGTGTTGAAGCCGACTCCGTGCCTTCGGTCACATACGGCGACTGGGATTGGAATCGCACGGACCTTCAATTGGACGAAGACGTGGATACCATGCATGTAATGCCCTTCTTCACGATGGATGACTATAGTATCGTTGGTTTCGATGATACGGTCTGTTTCTTGGGAACTGCTTATCTGCACGCCTCTTCCGATTTGGTGGGAACGCAGTATATAAAATGGTTCGGAGATCAGGCTTTGCGTAATTTGTTGAAAATTGACACCTTGCAGAACGGACAGTTGTCAGAGTATGCGTTGGATAGTCTTCGCACGGTCACCACGCTGTATGTGACAATTGAGAGCGAGGACTTTTGTCCGGCAGTATTGGCCGGTGCGGTGAATGGAAAGTTTAATTCTATAGCCACTCATACTGAAGTTATTAAAAACGGTAGCACCTTGATTGGTGTTTCGGATAAAGTTAGATTATATGACACGGGTGGAAATGTTGGCAGTTATGGGAATAACGAGGATTTCACGCACACCTTCTCCACAGGTTCCGGTGAGGTGGCGTTGCGTTTGAATTCCATTAACATAGGTAATGCTGGGGATGTGCTGACCATTTATGACGGTCCAACAGCATCGGGCATTCCGCTTACACAGATTACATCGAGTGTCAGTTCAGCCATGATTTACACGAGTACCACAGGTGCGCTGACTTTGCGTTGGCACTCTGACGGCTCCAGCGTGGGATCGGGTTGGAATGCCGATGTGGTGAACACGGTCAATTACGCCTCTTCCCAAGCTACGGCCTATCTGTACGAACCGCTTGCGGTCACTGAGGTGACGGCTAATGATGATTATGTCTGTTATGGTGACAGTGCCACGGTGACAGCCTCCACAGGCATTGCCGCTCCACAGTATTTCACATGGTATGATGCGGATTTCAATATGCTGAAGCAGGATACCAGCAATAACGGTACCTCTAATCTCACGGTCTATAATCAGACCCGTCAGAACACCTACTATGTGGCTGTCGGCAATGAAGCGAATTGTCCGGCAACAGTGCCGGAAAATAACTTCCTTAACAGTTCTGTTGTGCTGATGACGTCTTCCATCAATGGCAGAACAACGAAAGTGGAGCCTGAAAAACGTGTCAACTTTTATGACGAGGGAGGTCCCGGGGGTGATTACTGGACCACTTCCGCATCTTGGTACCATACTTTTTTGGCTGATTCAGGGAATATTACGTTGACATTCTCACAATTCTACACGGAGTCCACCAATTATGACTGGATTGAGCTTTTTGATGGTCCGTCTTCGTCAAGTCCAAGAATATATGTGAATGGTAATTATAAATTAGGTGGAGATCTTTCCAACCAAATGCCGTTAACAATAACTTCTTCAGGTAATAGTCTGACGGTATTTTGGCGTACGGACGGTAGTGTTTCCAAAAGCGGTTGGAGAGCGACTGTCTCAAATGGAAATGCGGGTGGTTCCAGCAGTATTGTCAAAGACTATGACATTATGTTGGATGCGACCACGAATGAACAGGTTACGATTGTATCTCCAGAAGATATATTTGGTTTCTTTGATGACGGAGGTCCTAACGGTGCCTATTCCAATGCGGCAGGTAACTTTACCCATACCTTCACGGCTACACAAGGCGTAGTACAGGCTGACCTTTCCAGCCTCTATTTGCAGAGTAATGACCATTTATATGTATATGACGGTCCTGAAGCAAACGATGATTATCTTATTGCAGATTTGACAGGAAACATTTCCAGAAGACAGTTCTTCTCCACGGGACATAGCATGACGTTTAAACTCTTTACGCATGGTAATACAGATGCTGCATACACAGGTTGGAGTATGAACATCTCTTCCAACTGGAAAGAGGCATTGGCGGAGGCAAATGTCAATCTGTATTCTCCCATTCAGGATGTTACGATTACCGCCACCAATGCGGATGTCTGCTTTAATTCCTCGGCGGAGCTGACAGCATCCTCTGACAACGGGGTCTATTTCACATGGTTCAAATCGGATGGCAGAACGGTTGTCCAGCTGGACACCGCTCTTGACCATGTGTCCTTATACGACATTGACCACGTGCGCCATGATGATTACTTTTACATCGTCACCACCCCAGAAGGTTCATGTCCTACCATTATTCCGTACCAGTATTCAGACAAATATCTGAATATTGGGACTAATGGTAAAACCACTGTGGTGGGTAATGATGATTTTATTCGTTTTTACGATGACGGAGGATCCAGCGCAAACTATCGCTCCGAGCGTCTCGATTACACCCATACGTTCAAAGCGGAAACTGGGGAGATATATGTCAAAATGAATAACCATTATCTTCAAAATAAGGACACATTATGGATTTACGACGGATCGTCGGTGAACCCGGACAGTATTTTGGTTGAATGGAATCTAGCTACCCAGAATAGTGGAAATGCACAGAGCTTTGTTTCCAAACACGGGAGTGTCACGTTCCGGTTCCGGAACAATTCAGGAAGCAACAGCAATGGCTGGTCTGCTTTCATCACCACATCGCCTATTGAGGCGCAGACGGTGTTGCTGAATCCGCTTACAAGCAACAAGACCACCTTCCTTTCCCCGATTGACAGTGTGTTGTTCTATGACGATGGCGGAGCATCGGGCAATTACACTCCGTTGGAGCGTACTTTACGTCACACTTTCACTGCATTGCAGGGAAAGGTGAGAATGAAGTTCGATAATTCCAATAACTTGTGCAATAATGACCATTTCTATGTCTATGACGGTCCAGTGGGGACGGGTACGCTCTTGGGAGATTTCACATCCTCCCAGTTGAATAACCGGGTGTTTGTCTCCACAGGCAATCAGCTGGGTGTTCAGGTCTCCACGATTAACAATTCCAATGTCTGTAGTGGTTGGAACGCCACGGTGACAACGGTTTATGACTTGCCACAGGCCCGGGCGGATGTGACTATCCATTCGCCTGCCGAAAAGACGAATCTGATTACCACCGGTGATTATGTGTGTTATGGGGACACCGCACAGGTCACGGCCCGTAGTCCCAAATTGGTCTATCCACAATACTACACTTGGTACGACGCCTCCATGAATGAGTTGATGCGTGACACACTGTATGAGTATGGCAGCTCAAGATATACGATTCCCAACCTGACTTACGATACGTGCTATTATGTTGCCACACAATATGCTACGGAGTGCCCGGCGGTTCTGCCGCTCAACAAAGCTGAAATTCGTGCATACGCCGGCAATGGATCGCAAACCACTATAGTAAACGCAAACGACTATCTCCATTTCTTTGACAGCGGTGGACAGAGCGGCAACTACAGTGGTGACCCGGGCGATTATGTACACACGTTCACTTCTGCTAACAACAAATCCCTGTATCTTATATTTTCCACTCCGAACCACTATTTCCAGACGAATGACACGCTTTACTTGTACGATGGACCAGTGGTGGACAATGCGCATCTTTTGGAACGTTACACAGCCGGGTATGGCAACAACGGGCCGTTTATTTCCGAATCTAATTCATTTACGTTTAAATTTGCCAAACATGGTACTTCATACGCAAATGGTTGGCATGCTATCATTTCGGAAGGTGAGCAGATTCGTACTTCCACGGTGTTGCTCAACCAGGCAAGTAACAACAAGACCACCATCCTGCTGCCCAGCGACAGTATCTTATTCTATGATGAAGGTGGTGCCTCAAATAACTATACTAATACAAGAGAGACTCTGGTACACACCTTCAAGGCTATGCAGGGTGAGGTGTTGCTGAAATTTACCAGCATGAACACTCAGAGCAGGGATACTATTTATGTATATAGAGGATCTTCGGTGGATCCCGCCAATCTGATTGCCAAGTATCGTCCCACCTCGTTCACGAACAATTCTGCCCCAGTGTTCCAAGATACGGCGCTTACGGTGCGTTTTTGGAAAAACAGTGGCAGCAGCAATAGCGGATGGGTCGCTTCCGTAATCAATGTTCTGAACCCGATTGTGGATACGGCATGTGTGGGGATTTACCGTCCATTGGCGGGTGTGAATGTGACCGCTACCGATGATACGGTCTGCTATGACGGAACGGCATCGCTTTTCGCCTGTTCAGAAATTGGTTTCCCGCAATATTACACATGGTATGACAAGAACATGTCAGAAGTGTTGTTGGTTGACACGGTGAATAGTGGTTGTTCCGAATTCGCCCCGACACACCAGATTTCTGACACGCTTTATCACATTGTCATATATAATGACACTACTTGTCCTTATTTGCCGGAAGTTTATTACCTTCCCGACAGGGAGGCAACGGCTGATTTTATTTTCAACAGCAGTAAAAACAGGCTTACAACATTGGTGTCGGATGCAGATTCCATCCCATTTTACGATGAAGGCGGTCCTCTTGGAGACTATGCGAACAGCAGCGATTACACCCATACTTTTGAAGCGGAAAACAACCACATCCAGCTGATTTTGAATACATTCCAATCGTATAACAATTCGGATAACCTCTATATTTACGATGGATATACCACATCCGCTCCGCTCCTATACCAAGCGTATGGCGATCTCAGCTCAAGTATGCCCAAGGTCATAACTTCTACAGGTAAGGCTTTGACAGTACGTTGGGTTACAAACAATTCCAGTGTGAGTAGTGGTTGGTCTGGATCAATCATGACGAATTCCAAGAATGCAGTGGCCACGGCAACATCCCATGTGATTATCCACAAGCCTCTACCAGATGTCTATGTGACCTCTACCGACGATACGGTGTGCTATGATGGGACGGCATCGCTTTTCGCCTGTTCAGAAATTGCATACCCGCAATATTACACATGGTATGACAAGAATATGACAGAAGTGCTGCTGGTTGACACCGTGAACAGTGGTTGTTCCGAATTTGACCCGCCCCATCAGATTTCAGACTCCCTCTATCATATTGTTGTGTATAATGACACCACCTGTCCCTATCTACCGGATATTTATTTCTTCGCAGAAAGAGATGTCAAGGACACTTTCCTTCTCAACAGCAGTAAAAATGGTGGAACAACCTTGGTAAGGGCTTTAGATTCCATTCCGTTTTTCGATGAGGGAGGCCCCACAGGAAACTATACGAACAATCATAACTATATCCACACATTTGAAACGGAAAACGATAACATTGTGTTGGAATTGACCGAATTTCAAACGTATAATAATTTAGATGTTCTCTATATTTACGATGGGTATAATATTTCGGCACCTCTCTTGTTCTCGGCGTATGGCAATCTCACTGCCGCTATGCCCAAGACTTTTACTTCTACAGGTAAGGCTTTGACCGTGCGTTGGTACACTGATGGTTCCAATGTGAGCAGCGGTTGGAACGGCTCGATTAAGACGAACACAGAGCTTGGGGTGGCTGTATCAACCTCCCATGTGACCATAAAAGGCCCTCTTTCCGGGGTGTATGTGACAGCTACGCATGATACTGTCTGTTACGATGGTACGGCCGCGCTCACCGCCACTTCCGAAATCGCTTATCCACAATACTATACTTGGTACAAGAACGACACAGCGACCGTTTTACACACAGATACTGTTCACAATGCAAGTGAAGCCACGCTGTTCACCCCGGAACATCAGATTCAGGACTCCCTCTACTATGTGACGATATACAACGACACCACTTGCCCTTTCATTCCTGAACTGCATATCACCATTTGTCCCAAGGAACTTACTGACAATTTCATATACAACGCATCTAAAAACAATGGTACCACACATGTTGCTAATGTTGATTCCATCCCGTTCTACGATGATGGTGGTCCTGGAAGTGATTATGCCGTCCATAGAGCAAATTGGACGCATACTTTCACTACGGACACCGGGCATGTGGTTCTGAAATTAACATCTTTCATGTCCGAACCATGCTGTGACTATATGCGCGTGTATGACGGTCCAACAGCGTCAGGGACAAATACTCTTTTACAAGGCGAGTTAACCACCATAACCGCTTCAAATCCCAGGGTGATAATCTCAACAGGCAATTCTCTGACAGTGTATTGGTACACAGACGGTTCTGCTGTAAGGTCTGGCTGGGATGGTTATATCTACAATACTGCTACATCCAAGTGTGTGGATCTTGCTTCCGCTACGGTTCACATCAAGGATGCCAACGGCGGACAGTATGTGACGGCTGTCAACGACACGGTCTGCTACGATGGCACGGCGGCACTCACTGCCACTTCCGACCTTGGTTATCCACAATACTATACTTGGTACCAGAACGACAGTGTGACGGCTTTGTACCAAGACACCGTTGCGAGTGCTTCCGATGCCACCTGGTTTAATCCAGAGCATCAGATTAAGGATTCCCTCTACTATGTGGCTATATACAATGACACCACCTGCCCGTACATTCCAGAGGTGCATCTCCACTGCAACAAGACGGTGGCAGATGAATTCCTGTTCAATTCTTCTAAATCTTCACGTACCACTATCCTTACCGCTCAGGATTCCATTCCGTTCTACGATGAAGGTGGTCCGGATGGCAGCTATAGTACGAGTATCAATTATTGGTATCACACGTTCACAGCGGATTCCGGCCATGTGGTGTTGAAACTGAATTCGTTTAATACGGCGAACAGCAACGATTATTTGGCCGTTTATGACGGAACTTCCGCGTCCGGAACGCTTTTGGGTGGAAATTCGCTTTACGGGAATCTCAGTTCCTCTATGCCCAAGACTTTAATCTCCAGCGGCAAGAGTCTGACTGTGAAATGGTATCGTAATAGCGGTTATTCTGGTTATCCAGGCTGGAAAGGCTATGTTTATACCGATGTGGCACCTACATGTATAGAGCTTGCGCCCGCCACGGTTCACATCAAAGATGCCAATGGCGGCAGATATGTGACGGCCATCCATGACACGGTCTGCTACGATGGCACAGCGGCGCTCACCGCCACCTCCGACCTCAGCTACCCGCAATACTATACTTGGTATGATATAGAAAAAACTACGGTATTGCATACCGACACGGTTCTCAGTGCTTCAGAGTCCCCTTGGTTCAGGCCGGATCACCAAATCACGGACTCACTTTACTATGTGTCGATTTACAATGACACCACATGTCCCTACATCCCCGGTCTCCATGACCATTGCGAGAAGACAGTGCTGGACACTTTCCTGTTCAATAGTGCAAAGAACAACAAGACCACCTTGGTGAATGCTTCCCAATCCATCGCATTCTTTGACGAAGGCGGTCAGACAGGCAATTATTACTACAAGGGAACCTGGAACCACACGTTTACAGCGGATTCCGGCAACATCATCTTGGAAATCAGTAGTCTATCTACCTATAACAGCAATGACTATCTGGTTGTGTATGACGGAACCTCGACTTCCGGCACCGTGTTGAGTGGAGGAAATCTTTACGGTACGCTCACCTCCGCCCAGCTTCCAATAACAATGAGGTCTTCCGGCAAGAGTTTGACGGTCAGATGGGTGAAGTATTATAATAATGGAAGCTATACCGCTGCTGGGTGGAAAGGAACTGTCACTACCTCCGAGAAGCCGTGTACTTCGTTGGCACCTGCTACGGTCCACATCAAGGATGCCAACGGCGGACAGTATGTGACGGCCACCAATGACGAGGTTTGCTATGATGAAACAGCGGCACTTACTGCCTCTTCGGGCATCAGTTATCCGCAATATTATACTTGGTACATGAGCGACAGCGTGACGGTTCTGCAACGTGACACCCTAACGAGCGCGTCCGATGCCACCTGGTTTAACCCAACGCATCAGATTCAGGATTCCCTCTATTATGTGACCATCTATAATGACACCACCTGCCCATACCTTCCCGACGTACATCTCCGTTGTACCAAGACTCTTACCCCCGATTTTCTCTTCAACTATTATGTGAGCAGTAAGACCACTAATCTTGATGCCAACGATTCCATTCCGTTCTACGATGATGGCGGAAAATACGACAATTATACAAACGGAGCCAGCAGAGTACACACTTTCACAGCTGATTCCGGTCATGTGGTTTTGACGCTCACCTCATTCAAGACGTTCAATTCCAATGACTATTTGGATATATATAACGGCACCAGCACTTCTTCCACACGGTTGGCTCATCTCTACGGAGACCATACATCCGAAATGCCGATGACCTATACCTCTACAGGAAAGAGTTTGTTTGTCAGATGGGTAACGGACGGTTCAAATCTGAACATGGGTTGGGAAGGTGCGGTATATACCGATGTGGCGCCCACATGCATAGAGCTTGCACCCGCCATCGTGAAAGTCAACCCGACCTACGAATTTGCTCCGGAGTACGAAGTGATCTGTGCCAATGACACAAATACGTTTGTATGGCGCGGCAAAAAGTTTCAAACGAGCGGAATCTACTATGATTCTCTGAAGACCCAAGCCGGCTGCGACAGTGTTTATACACTAAGTTTGACTGTGAACCCGACCTACCTTTTCGAGGAAGATACGTTGTTCTGCGAGAGCCAGACTTTTACTTGGGAAAATCACCCAAGCAAGGTAATCCCCACGGAAGTCGGTTCCTATGTCATCTGGGATAGTCTAAAGACCACATTTGATTGCGACAGTGTTTACAAGCTTACCCTTGTCATCAATCCCCCGGATTATTTCGAGGAGGACACGGTGACTTGTGAAACCACTCCATACGTTTGGGTGGGACACGAATATGTGACGATTCCTACCACTGCAGGCACGCATATTGTCTGGGACAGCCTGACGAACAGATTCGGCTGTGACAGTGTCTATAAGCTGACCCTCGTGGTGAAGCCGATTCCGGAGATGGAAAACGTTGACAACCTTGTGGTGTGTACGGGTACGGATACAGCCGTCACGTTCATATCACTGACGACTACCGAAGCGGTCAGTTTCCGTTGGGAGAGTGACAATCCGTCGGTGGGTATTGCCGCAAACGGCACAACTACAGGCCGGATTGAGTTCACGGCAGTGAATGCCGGAACTACGCCGGAGGTGGCCAACATCTCGGTGATACCAGTGTTTACGGCCGGCGGTGTTGAGTGCGAAGGCGATGAGGTTTACTTCACTGTCACGGTGAACCCGGAAGCCACCATGAACCCACTGACCGACCAGACAGTCTGTAACTTCACGACCACGCAGCAGATCGTGTTCAGCACGGTCAACAGGCCTGCGGGCAATACTACATACGAGTGGACTAATGATAACACGGGTATAGGTCTTGGCGCTTCGGGTACGGGGAGACGAATTGCTGCCTTCTTGGCTCAGAATGCAGGCAACATGCCAGAATTCGCCCATATTGCAGTAGTTCCAACATACACCTACGGCGGTGTGAGTTGTGAGGGTGACACCCAGCATGTGACCATCACGGTGTTGCCTACCCCGGTGATGCAGACGCTTTCCAACCAGACGTTGTGTACCGAAGCGAACACGCAGGCTATCACGTTCGGCGAAGCGAGTACGATTACCACTTATACTTGGACGAACGACAATCCTTCCATCGGTTTGGCCGCAACGGGAACTGGTTTGGGAATCAATTCTTTCCAAGTGACAAACACCACTCATGCTCCTGCGGTGGCAACCATTGAGGTGACCCCGACCTGTACTTATAACGGTGTGGTTTGCGAGGGCATTTCGCAAACATTCACCATCACGGTGAACCCGACGGCTTCCATGAACCCGCTGACGGATAGAGATGTGTGTCATAACAATACGTTGAACAGCGTGTCGTTTATTACGGACGACCAGCCGACCGGTTCTACAAGCTTTGCGTGGACGAACAGCAACGCCGCTATTGGTCTTGCCGCTACGGGTTCCACCGACTATATTCCGGCGTTCACGGCAGAAAACTATGGTGACACGAATGCGATTGCCCATATTCAGGTGACCCCGACCTTCACCTATAACGAAGTGAGTTGTGAGGGCACGCCTGAAGAGATGACCATCACGGTCTATCCGGTGCATAACGAGGTGGTATATGACACGATATGTGCCAGCGAGCTGCCTTATACATGGGCGTTGAATGGCGTGCAGTATGCTTCGGAAGGTCAATACACCTACCAGCATAAGGATGCCAATGACTGCGATCAGGTAGATACGCTGAAGTTGACGGTGAATCCGAATCCGGTGGTTCAGCTTGCTAATTGGGATGGAATTTGTCCAAGTGTCGGAACGCTGAATATTACGGCTGAGGTGACATCCTCCCCTGTGCTGGATTACACCTACGTGTGGAGCGGCGACTTGGTGCCGACATCCACCATAAAGGCCGCCGACCAATTGTCGGATACGGCTGTTTTGAATATCCCGGCTGATTATTGCAATAGTATATATAAAGATACTGTATGGGTGACGGACGGCAACGGCTGTTCTACTGTTGCTTATACTGAGATCACGGTGGTTGACACAGTAGCTCCGACCTTTATGCGTCCTGGTGATATCACGTTCTACAAGGATGCCGACTGCCTGGCCGCCACGGATACGGCCGCTGCCGGAGCCCCGACGCTGGTGCATGACAACTGCACGGCCGAACCGACGGTGACCTACACCGACAGCGACACGACCATTACCTGCGAGGGCTCATACAGCTTCAAGCGTACATGGCATGTGGTGGATGACTGCGGCAACGTGAGTCTGAGCGATTCCGTCCAGACAATCACGGTGCGTGACACGGTACGCCCGACTTACACCAGGCCGGCCGATACGACCTTCTACAAGGATGCCGACTGTCTGGCTGCCACGGACACGACAGCCGCCGGAAGCCCGACGTTGGTACACGACAACTGCACGGTGGAGCCTACGGTGACCTACACCGACAGCGACACGACCATCACGTGCGAAGGCTCTTACAGCTTCAAACGTACATGGCATGTGGTGGATGACTGCGGCAACGTGAGCCTGAGCGATTCTGTCCAGACGATCACGGTGCGTGACACAATCCGTCCGACCTACACGAGACCTGCCGACACGACCTTCTACAAGGATGCCGACTGCTTGGCTGCCACGGACACTTTTTTTATGCAAATTGTAAATATACTTAAAAATGATATAATACTAATATAATTGTGTTTAAGAGGTCATAATATGAGCAAAGAACTTATTGTAGGTGATTATATCTTTGATACACTTGAAGAAGCAAATACAGCCAAACTCGAGAAGGATAAAATAGACAGACTTAACGAGAAACTTGTTTCCGCTGAAGCGGATATATATTTCAAGGTTTACAACAAGAGTATTGAAAAGAATACTTTTAAGACTCCCGTGGGCCTTGATTTTATGAAATATATTAAGAAAAAACTCGAGAAACTTCCGGAATATAAAGATAAAATACTGCCCATTCCCGTTACCTCAAAAGGATTTGATAACTTAAGCAAAGAAGAGAAGAATGACAGTATCAAAAAATACAAAGATGATGCTGCAAAATATGCTTCTTTCTTCAGATGGTCACTTTTGATTAACGGTGTTCTTGTTGTTATCATAATCGCATTGTTTGTAATTTCCTCAACCTCACAGAATCCCAATATCATTAATTACGAGAATGCGATTATTGATAAATATTCAGCCTGGGAGACTGAACTTAAAGACAAGGAACAGGATTTAAAAGAAAGAGAAAGAGTTCTGGAGGAAAGAGAAGAATCTTTTACACAAAACGAAAACTGAATTTTCACATTTTTTTCATAGAATACGTATAGTATATAATTATTATTT
>JAEEGK010011912.1_pt1 | contig 19804 bp, 14 predicted proteins | sample 8958771 | NCBI WGS metagenome assembly JAEEGK01 (sample SAMN16246547, study PRJNA631951) | gut metagenome | biome: gut microbiome; feature: rumen; material: SC-attached | host: Bos | place: Iran: Karaj | collected 2018-10
ATACGAAACAGAGGGAACGGGCAAGAACCGCACCCAACGCATCGTGATCTACTATCGCTTTGTGGGCTATATCGAGCTGCCGGACACGGCATTCCGCCGGAGTGACAATTACAAGGCAAATACCCGCAAAGGCGTGGCTGTGGAGTATATCCCTTGTCCCATCTAATAATGGCAGACGGGAATGACCTTTTGTTTATAAAGCTTGGGCCCGGCTTTCGCCGGGTCCCAAGGTTGCCTGCATCAGCCGCTGATTCACTTTTTCCTCATTCTGATCCACTATACCACGCCATAAACGACGGATGTAGCATCAACAAGAAAGTTGGTCCAAGTTACCACAGCGACTATGACTGGGTTGGCCACGACCCCCAGCAGTACAAGTGTCTAAAAGAACACTGTAACTATGCTGGAGGCCAACATTACTTTCGAGAATCTAGTCCTCCTTATCAAATACTCCCCGGATTACCGCGTCCGCTATAATTTAGCGGGGTGTATGAGGATTATACGCTACCGAATAAGAATTGTAAAGCAATCAGAGGATGGGCAAAAGAAAATCGAGTGTTCATAACCTCAAATCAGTTATGAACACTCGATATGGTCGGAGTGGCGGGACTTGAACCCGCGGCCTCATGGTCCCGAACCATGCGCGATACCAAACTTCGCCACACCCCGATAAACCGGCAAGCGTCATTGTAGCACAGCCGCTTCCCCTGCGTCAACCCCCAATTTACTGCTTTCGGTGATGCAAAACCGCCGCAAGCGGAAGGTGCTTACGGCGGCGCTGGAGCGGATAATGGGAATCGAACCCACCTATCCGGCTTGGGAAGCCGGTGTTCTACCAATGAACTATATCCGCATTCCGCTATGCAGTATAGCATAGCGGAATTCAGATTGCAAGTCGATTTTTGCCGTCCAGCCAAAAAGATCGGCTACTGCTTTATTGCCCGGCTTCTCCCGCTTCCTCCGATCCTTCTGCCGGGCTCTGCCGCGCCATAATGACGTCCAGCACCTGCTGGACCGTAATGGGGCCATAGCAGGCCGGATACTTGTCCACATCCCACCAGTATCTGAGGATCATTTGACTGTCGTTGAAAAGGAACCCCTCCGTGATCGGCTGGTCGATGCAGGCTGAGCAATCTACATGGTAATAGGCCCTGTTGAGATTGATGATGTTCCAGTAATGGATGCTTCCGTCCATGCGGCCTTCCACCACGCGGCAGTCGATCCCGCAGCGGTTGCACAGCAGCTGATAGGCCATGGCGCAGCCTTCGGAATCGGCTGTCCCCAGGATCAATGCGTCATATGCCGTACTCCCCCGCCTGGTGTTCTGTATGCGCAGCGCCAAATCGCGGCAGAAGTAAAGGGCCTGTTCCGCCGGCGTGAGCTCCTCATAGACCCGGACGATCTCGTCCGCGGCGGGGTTGAGCTCCGCGAGACGCTCCTCCGCCTGCTCGTGGCTTTCCCGGTAGGTGAAGGAAAAAACCACGATCTTGCTGATGGATTCCTCCGACGGATAAAAGGTCACGACGGCTTTCGGCTCGGAAGTCAGGATTTCGGGGTGGGAGCGGTAGAGATTGTGCAGGTAATCCAGCAGGGTCTGTTCCTTTACGGAAAGCGACGACGTCTGGATCGTGATGCGCTCCTCGCCGCTCTTGACGGCATTTTCCACCATGGAATAAACGTCCGTCAGGGTGGATGCGGAGCGGACGGAGGACATTTCCTCCGGCGACAGGCGGTAACTGATGCGGAGCTTTGCTTCGTCATAACCCAGGATGCGGCTCACGGAATGGCTGATGTACTCCACCGCGTAAGCGCCCATGGGATAGTCCCTGGTGGCGTCCAGGCAGACGCGGGCGATATCATCCTGCACGGAGCTGGAATAGTCCTTCAAGCGTATGGTACCGGATTCCGCCCTCGCGGAGATCAGGCTTTGCACGGCGTTTTTCAGGCCCACATAGGTGCGGACTTCGTAATACTGCTCCTCTGTGTCGCCCACGAGAGCGCCGGGCTCCTCATGCTTCGTGACATAGCTGTATTCCCCGTCGTAGAACCGGCTGCAGCCGGCCATGAACAGGGCCAGCAGGACAAGGATAGATAAAGCGATGCGGGGTCTTGACACGTTAATCCCCTTCCATGCTGATCTGTGTTTCCCCCGTGTCTTCCGGTTTCAGCAGCGCGCCGGCAGCCGGGAGGCTGCGGGCCGTATAGCGGGACTGGTTGACGATTCGGGATCCTTCCAGAAATTGAGCCGATCTCAGCTTATACTTCGGTTTCAAGGTCATGACCTGCACGCCCTGGCTGTCCCGCGTGCTCTTCTCGGTCAGCTGCGCCGTGTTCAGGATCAGAGCCCGGTTCTCGGTGGAGTAGACGACGGCCATAGTTTCCCCCTGGAACGGCAGGATCGCGCGGATGGGAGAACGGTCCGAGTAGGCGGCGGTGAGCTTCCTGCGGTTCGTTTTTGTGACATAGGCGCCCAGTCCCACGCGGGCGACTTTACCGTTCTCAAATACAAAGAGGATGCTGCCGCTGTAATCCCCCGGATCCAGCACGGTCACGACGCTCTCCCCCTCGTCCATCTGCAGCTTCGTGGGCAGGAAGGTGCCCAGCGCGGAGGCGCGCCCGTCCTCAAACTCGCTTAGCCGCGTCTTATAGACCTGGCATCGGTCCGTGAATACCAGGAGTTCAGATTTATTGCCGGCTTCAAAGCTGAAATTCAGCTCGTCGTCTTCTTTGAATTTCTGCTCGCCGCTCATGCGCAGGGATTGCGCGGTGATCTTTTTCAGATAACCGTGGCGGCTGAGGAACACCGTCACCGGATAGTCCGGGGTGGTATCCTCTTCCGGTTCCTCCACCAGCTCGTCCTTATAGATCAGTGCGGTGCGGCGGGGCGTCCCGTATTGCTTGACGACCTTTTCCAGCTCCTGACGGATGATGGCATGGATGCGGCTGCGCTTCTTGAGGATATCCTCCAGGTCCGCGATCTCCTTCTCCAGGTCCTCTGTATCCTTGATCTGCCGCAGGATGTATTCCTTGTTGATATTGCGCAGCTTGATCTCCGCCACGAATTCCGCCTGCACCTCGTCGATCCCGAAACCGATCATCAGATTGGGCACGACTTCCGCATCGGATTCCGTGTTGCGGATGATGGCGATGGCCTTATCTATATCTAAGAGTATTTTTCCCAAGCCTTTCAGCAGATGCAGCCGGTCCTTTTTCTTCGTCAGCTCAAAATGGACACGGCGGCGCACCGACTCCGAGCGCCAGGCGACCCACTCCTCCAGTATTTCCCGCACGCCCATGACCCGGGGCATACCGGCAATAAGCACATTGAAATTGCAGGAGAAAGGGTCCTCCATCGTGGTCATTTTGAAAAGCCGCTGCATGACCCGGTCCGGATCGGTTCCGCGCTTGAGGTCAATGGCCAGCTTGAGACCGCTGAGGTCCGTCTCATCCCGCATGTCCGCGATCTCTTTCAGCTTCCCGGCCTTCACCAGCTCCGCCACCTTGTCGATGATGGCTTCCGAGGTGGTGGTATAGGGGATCTCATATACTTCGATGATGTTGTTGGCCTTGTCGTAGCGCCATTTGGAGCGGACACGGAAGCTGCCGCGGCCCGTGCGGTAGATCTCCTCCATCTCGGCGCGGTCATAGAGTATCTCTCCGCCGGTGGGAAAATCCGGAGCGGGCATGATGCTGAGAAGGTCCGCCTCCGGGTCCCGCATATATTCTATGGTGGCCTGGCATACCTCCGCCAGATTGAAACCGCAGAGGTTGCTGGCCATGCCGACGGCGATGCCCAGATTTGCGGACACCAGCACATTGGGGAAAGTGGTGGGAAGAAGCGTCGGTTCCTTCATGCCCCCGTCGTAGGAATCCACCAGGTCCACCGTATCCTTGTCGATGTCACGGAACAGCTCGCCGCAGATGGGAGCCAGCTTCGCTTCCGTATAGCGGGACGCGGCATAGGCCATATCCCGGGAGTAGACCTTTCCGAAATTGCCCTTGGAATCCACGAAGGGCGTCAGCAGCGCGCCGTAACCCTTGCTGAGGCGCACCATGGTATCATAAATGGCGGCGTCCCCGTGGGGATTGAGCTTCATCGTGGTGCCGACGATATTTGCGGATTTGGTTCTGCCGCCGTTTAGGAGGCCCATTTTATACATGGTGTACAGGAGCTTGCGGTGGGAAGGCTTGAAGCCGTCGATCTCCGGGATGGCCCGGGAAACGATAACGCTCATGGCATAGGGCATGAAATTGACTTCCAGCGTATCCGTGATCGGCTGTTCCGTGACTTCCGCACGGAGCCCCTTCACATTCTCTGCCCCTTCGATCTTTCTTCCGGAGGTCTCCTCCGGCTTTTTCTTACGCGCCAATGCTCAGCACCCCCTCTCTCACGAAACGTCCAGCTGATCGATATACCGCCAGCCGTTTTCCGCGATGTGTTCCTTGCGTCCCTGGAGGTTGTCCCCTTCCAGCAGGTCGAAGGTCTGCGCCATCAGCGTTTCATCCGTGGGCATCACTTTGATAAGGCGCCTGGTCTCGGGGTTCATGGTGGTCAGCCACATCATCTCCGGGTCATTTTCACCGAGGCCCTTGGAACGCTGGATCGTGGGCTTCGCGCCCTCGCCCAGTTCCGCCAGTATTTCCGCCTTGTCCTTTTCAGTATAGGCGAACCAGGTCTTGCCCTTATGGTTTATCTCGTACAGGGGCGATTCCGCGATATAGACATAACCCTGGCGGAGCAGGGTCGGGACCAGGCGGTAGATCATCGTAAGGATCAGGGTGCGGATCTGATAGCCATCCACGTCTGCGTCGGTGCAGATGATGATCTTGTTCCAGCGCAGATTGTCCAGATCGAAGGTGTTGATATCCTTATTGTGCTTATCGTTGACCTCCACGCCGCAGCCCAGCACCTTCAGCAGATCCGTGATGATCTCGCTCTTGAATATCCGCGCGTAGTCTGCTTTCAGGCAGTTGAGGATCTTGCCCCGGACCGGCATGATCCCCTGGAATTCCGCGTCCCGGCTCTGTTTGCAGGCGCCAAGGGCGCTGTCGCCCTCCACGATATAGATTTCACGCTTGCTGACGTCCTTGGTGCGGCAGTCCACGAATTTCTCAATGCGGCTTGTCAGGTCCACGGAGCCCGTCAGCTTCTTTTTCATGTTCTGGCGGGTCCGCTCCGCCGTCTCCCGGCTGCGCTTGTTCACCAGGACCTGCTCCATGATCCGTTCCGCGTCCTTCGGATTCTCGATAAAGTAGACTTCCAGCTTGGTCTTGAAGAAATCCGTCATGGCTTCCTGAATGAAGCGGTTGGTGATGGCCTTCTTCGTCTGGTTTTCATAGGAAGTCCGGGTGGAAAAACAGTTGGTCACCAGGATCAGGCAGTCCTGGATGTCGTTGAAGGTGACCTTGGATTCGTTTTTCTGATATTTCCCCTGCTTCCGCAGCAGGGCGTCGATGGCGGAAACGAAAGCGCTGCGGGTCGCCTTTTCCGGCGCGCCGCCGTATTCCAGCCAGGAGGAGTTATGATAATACTCGATGCAGTTGAACTTGTTGGAGAAGCAGAAAGCAGCGGAGAGCTTGACCTTATAATCCGGCATATCCTCCCGGTCACGGCCCCGCCGTTCCCCTTCGATGTATTCCGGCAGAGTCAGGGAGTCCTCCCCCGCCAGTTCCGCCACATAGTCCCGGATGCCGTTCTCATAGAGATACTCGGTCTCCCGGAAGCCCTTCTCCTCCTCGATCCGCAGCTTGAAGCTGACGCCGCTGTTTACCACGGCCTGCTTCTTCATCACATCCTCAAAGTAAGAATCCGGGATGGCGATGTCGGTGAATACCTCCAGGTCCGGCTTCCAGTGGATGCGGGAACCGGTACGCTTCTTGGTATACTCCTCCCACTTAAGCCCGCCGATGTTCTCCCCCTTCTCGAAGTGCAGGTCGTATTTCTTGCCGTCCCGCCAGACGGTCACATCCATATACTCCGAGGAATACTGGGTCGCGCAGGAGCCGAGACCGTTGAGGCCCAGCGAATACTCGTAGTTATCCCCGTCCTCGTTGTCATATTTGCCGCCTGCGTAAAGCTCGCAGAATACGAGCTCCCAGTTATAGCGCTGCTCTGCGCTGTTGTAATCCACCGGACAGCCCCGTCCGAAATCCTCCACCTCGATGGAACCATCCCGATAGCTGGTCAGGATGATCTCCTTGCCGTAGCCCTCTCTGGCTTCGTCGATGGAATTGGAAAGGATCTCGAACACGGCATGCTCGCAGCCCTCCAGCCCGTCGGAGCCGAAGATGACGCCCGGGCGTTTCCGGACGCGGTCCGCGCCTTTCAGGGAGGAGATACTCTCGTTTCCGTATTCTTTCGTTGTCTTCTTTGCCATTTTGCATCTGCCCGGCGGCGCCGGGCTCTCCTTTTCCGGGTGTTTAGTTCAGCAGGAAGCCGACGCCGTTTTGCCTGTATAGCTTCGCAGGGATGGGGAACGGCGGTTCCTCGGCTTCCAGTTTCCCCGCCAAGGCTGCTTCGCAGCAGTCCATGAGCCTGGTGATGATCTCCGGCTCCAGGGGCATGGGCCCATGGGCGGGATAGATCTTGTCGAAATATTCCGCCTGGCGGCGCAGCCGCTCCAGGCTTGCGTAATAAGCCAGCATGCTCCGCTGCGCGCCGAACATGAAGATGGGAGACTCGGACACCATATCGCCGGAGAACAAATAGCGCCGCTTCTCATCCAACAGGGCGATGCTGCCGCAGGTATGGCCGGGGATCAGCAACACTTCTACCCAGCGGTCACCGAGGTAGACTTTGGCGTTGTCCGGCAGCGCAAGGTGGGCTTTACCGGGGTTCCGCTCCTCAAAATAGGCAAACTCGGAGGGGTGCAGATAGGGTGTGTCGAACTGGTCGTTGCAGCCGGTATGGTCCACATCGGCATGGGTATTCACCAGCATAACCGGCCTGTCCGTCAGGGAACTGACTAGTTTCCGCAGGTCCCCCGCGCCGTTGCCGGTGTCGATGAGCAGCGCCCGCTCCGAACCGGCCAGCAGATAGCACTTCACCATACCCTCGTCGATGGCCCAGGTGCTGTCGTCGATCTGAATGACTTTATATGCGTCCACATTACTCTCCTTATTTCCGCACAAGGAACGGCAGCCTGCAGGTTTTTGTGACGCCGCAGCGTTCCAAGGACATCTTCACCAGGCATAGTCCCGGCCTAAGCGCGGTGACTTCGCCGTTTTCCACTTTCAGCACGTTTTCATCGGTACTCTCAAGGCTTGCGCCTTCCGTGCCGATCCGGGTTGCGTCCATCAGGGTCGCGGTCAGCGACAGCTCAGCCTTCTCGCCGGGCAACAGGATGCGTTTATCGCACCGAAGGGTCACGGCGCTCAAAGGCGCGTCCCACTTGCCGGTCACACGGATCTTTTCTCCGGCGATCTCCGCGTCTGATCCGGCGGAACGCCCCAGCCAAAGATACCAATCTCCCTCCGGCACCACATATTTCTTCGACGGTGTGTGCCACACCTTCATATCAGAGAGGGGCACCGACAGGGTGACGCGCCTCTCTTCCCCGGGCATCAGCCTGGTTTTCTCAAAAGCAAGCAGCTTCCGGTATGCCTGGTTGAGCCAGAGCCCCAGCTTCTTCCCATAAAGCTGGACGACCTCTTCCGCTTCTATCCCGCCGCAGTTGCGCACGGTCACGGAGAGTTCCAAGGTGTCGTTAGGGCTGAAGGCGGTCCCGCTCCATTTGCAGTCCGAATACTCGAAGCCGGCGTAGCTCAGGCCGTGGCCGAAGGGAAACAGCGGCTTACCCAACCAATACTGATAGGTCCTGCCCATCTGGTTCGGCGTATCCAGAGGGCGGATCCCGTAGTCGGAGATATGGGGGAGCTCCTCGTCGCTGTTGTACCAGGTCTCGCAGCTCCGCCCGGAAGGGCTGATCTGGCCGAAGAGGACCTTGGCGATGGCGGTGCCCTGGCTTTCGCCCGCATAAACCGCCCAAAGGACGGCGGGGACCTCCGAAAGGAACTGCCCGGTCACGGGGCCGGAGGTGATGAGGACCACCGCGATATTGGGGTTGATCGCCTTAAGCTGCCGGATCTTTTCGTCCTGGTCATAGGGCAGCGCCAAGGTAGCCCGGTCCCGCCCTTCGCTGGTCACGCTGGGGTCCGTTCCGGCCACGACGATCACCGCGTCCGCCTCTTTTGCCGCATGAAGGGCTTCTGCCCACAAGTCTTCCCCGCTCTTATCCAGGTCCGGATCGTTCACGGGATGACGGGGCACGGGCGGCGGCAGCTGGGCCCGCTGTGCACGGCGGGCAGCCAGCTGGCGGTTGAGCTCCTTGACCGGTTCCGGAGTACGTGCGTCGAAATAATCATCCATGCCCAGTCCGTTTTCCTCCGCGGCCCGTTCCAACACCGGGAAGCGGTTCCCGCCCTCGATGGGCTTGTCCAGAATATGCCAGCCTTTTGCATAGGTCACGGCGAACCCCAGGCTCTCCCCGATCTCCCGGATGCCCGCCAGCGGCGGCACGGAGACGCGGGTATCGGCATAGCCGCCTATGGAATAGCTTCCCAGCTGCCGGTAGATGGCGTTGGGGCCGATCACCAGCAGCTTTTTTGCCTTTTCTATCCGCAGGGGCAGGAAATCATTTTCGTTGCGCAGCAGGGTCATGGAGGCTTCCGCCGCTTTGAGAGCGGTGGCTGCATGAGCTTCGCTGCATAGTGTCTCGGCACGGAAGCCGTGCCAGGGGAGCTTCTCCGCCGGATCGAATTCGCCCAGGCGGAAGCGGGCCGTGAAGGCATGGACCAGCGCCCGGTCGATGGCTTCTTCCGTGGTGAATCCTTCCTCCAGGGCAGTCTTGAGCCAGACCTTGTAATCGTTGCCGCAGCAGATGTCCGTTCCGGCGTTCAGGGCGAGGGCGGAGCCCTCCTGCATGGTGGATGCGTAGAAATGTCCCCGTGGCTGGCCCCACATGAGGTTGTAATTGGGCCCTATATCCCCCACCGCCCCGTCGTCGGATACCACATAACCGTCGAAGCCCCATTCATCCCGCAGGATATCCTGCAAAAGGTGCTCGTTGACGCTGCACGGCACGCCGGAAATCCGGTTGTAGGCGGTCATGACGGACTGGGCCTTTCCCTCCCGGAAGCAGCGCTCGAACACCGGCAGGAAGTATTCCCGCAGGGTGGCTTCGTCCATGTTGGAGGAGGCGGAATTCCGGTTATATTCCGAATTGTTGGCGGCGAAGTGCTTGGGCGTGGACACGGCTTTCAGATAGCGCGCATCTTCCCCTTGGATGCCCTGCACATAGGATGCGGCCAGGGTCCCGGCCAGGAGCGGGTCCTCCCCGAACGCTTCGTCGTTCCTTCCCCAGCGGGGATCGCGGCCCATGTTCACCGTGGGGCACCAGTAGTCCAGCTCCTTGCCGTTCAGGTTATACAAAGCCCGCATTTCATCGGAGATGGCGGACGCCGTCTCTTTCACAAGGGCAGGGTCCCAGCTGTTGGCCAGGGCGAGGCACACCGGGAAGGAGCTGGCCTCCGCAAAGCTCTGGAAAACGGGTATCACGCCATGGGAGGCTTCGTTCCACCAGGTCCAGGCACGGATACCCAGCCTCGGGATCTCCGGTGCGTCAAAACTCAACTGGCTGATCTTTTCCTCCAGGGTCATGCGGGAAATCAGATCCAGGGCTCTTTCTTCAAAGGATCGGGAAGTGTCCAAATAGGCATCCATGATATTTCATCCTTTCGGTTCAAATTCGGGATCCGATGTGTTATGATGATGAAAACAAAACATCGAAGGAGGTCAACGATGGAACAGATACTGAAATATCTCCGTCTTCCGGAGCTGATGGTCCATGCGGACGGTGAAGAAGTCACCAAGGGCAGCTGGCAGCGCCGCCGCGGCGAGATCCTCTATGACCTGCAGCGTTATGCTTACGGTTTCCTGCCGCCGGAACCTCTGACAGTCCGGGAAAAGGCCAGAGTGGGCTATGACTCCGGCTGGGGTATGGACGGGAAGCCCCATACCCGCGTAGAGCTCATCGAACTGGAGCTCATCTATCCCAACGGCATCTATACCTTCCCCTTCAAGCTCATTCGTCCCCTGGGCATTGAGACGCCGCCGCTTCTCGTCACCATCGGCATGTCCCTGGAGGGCATTTTCGCCTCTCTCCCGCCGGAGGGCTTCGTTCAGAAGGGCATCGCCGTGGCCGCTCTGGCCACAAATGATATTACAACGGACGCCTGGCCCTTCGATGACGGAATCTGCAAGGTCCTGTGGCCGGAAGGTCACAGCGGCGCGGACGCCGGGAAACTGCTGATCTGGGGCCGCTGCATGGGCTATGTGATGCAGGACCTTCTGGCCTCCGGGGAATTCGACGAAACCCGTGTGGGCTGCGCGGGCTGCTCCCGCTTCGGTAAGACCGCCATGGTAGCCGGTGCTTTTGAAGAAGGGTTCACCCATGTGGCGTCCGTCTGCTCCGGCTGCGGCGGCGCCAGCCTCCTGAGGGGCAAGATCGGGGAGACCGTGGCGGACATCACGAAGAATTACGGTTACTGGTTCAACGAATCCTATAAATCCTTCGCGGAAGATGTGGATTCGCTGCCCGTGGACGCCCATTTCCTGGCTGCCGCCGTCGCGCCCCGCAAGCTCCTCGTCTGCTCAGCTTACGAAGACTTCTGGTGCGACCCCTTCCATGAGCAGCTGACCTGCATCGCCGCCTCTCCCGCCTGGGAGGTCCAGGGGATGAAGGGCTTCGTTTATCCGGAACCCAAGGGGCAGAATCCCGGCCCCCGCTATGCCAAGATCAACGAAAAATTCTGCGAGGGCGACGTATGGTATTCCCTCCGGGAAGGCGGACACGGCATACCTCAGGCAGATTGGGATACCATTGCGGAATTCCTTCTTCAGGCATGATCAGCCCGGCCGACACGCCGCCAGCGCTTCCAGCATCGCTTTCAGGTTTTCTTTCGGCATGCCGGGAGATGCGCCGCCGCCGGCAGACAGCATCAGACGGCAATCGGCAGGTCTTTCCGCCAGCTGTGCCCTGACCGCCGCCCTGATCTCTTCCGGCGTGCCCCTCGTCAGCAGGTCCAGGGGCGGCAGATTGCCGAGGATGGCCACTTTCGGCCCCAGCAGCCCGGATGCTTCTCCCAGCTGCGCCTGATAAGAGAAATTGAACAGGTTGACGCCCAGATCGGCGATATGGGGAAAGGTCGTATAGCGGTTTCCGAAATTGTCGTTGTGGAACATCTTCACGGGAACGCTGAAATGCTCGAAGATGCGTTTCAGGCGGGGATGGGCAAATTCCAGGTATTCTTCTTCGCTGAAAAATCCGCAGATATCGTCCAGAAGCAGGATGCCGCCTATCTCCCCTGCCGCTTCCGCCTGGGCTTCCAGCCAGCGGATGACCAGCTCGGTCGTCTTGTCCAGCAGCCGATGGACTCTCTCCGGATCGGTCTTGACCGCTACGCAGAACTCCGGGATCGTCATGAGGAATCCCGCCACGTTCAAAGGGCCCCTAGCTGCCACTATGCGCAGCCTGCGACCCCGCTCTGCCAGCTCTCCCCGGAGCAGCCGGATTTTGGATAGAGCCAGGGGCATCAGTCCGTCCCGCCTGGGGTCCGGCACGGGCAGGTCGTCCAGGTCGTCCAGGTCATCTGCCGAGGTGATCAGGTGCCCGATCCCCACAGTCTGGTCATGGAAAAAATGGACGGGGCAGCCGAAGGAGGAGGGCTCGGAAGCCATGCCGAACTCCACCCAATCCCCCGGCAGGAACAGAAGGCCTGGGAAATCGGCGCGCACCTGATCCTGGCAGTCCAACCAAACCTTCGGATCTCCATAGTAATCCACGGTATCCACGCAGCAGTAGCCGGGTATCCATGGGCTGTCCACGATCAGACCCGCGGGCACATATGCGCCCGGCTTTTCATTAAGGAAAGACAGCAGGCCCGACCATTCTTTATCCGTCATTACATTCCCTCAAAACACAAGATATGGTATAGGTATTTTACTTGCTTCCTGCATATTTTGCAACCGAAAGAAGTGATTTTTGTGGATTATTCCCTCCTTTGGCTGGATTGGAAGCCAAAGCGGGCGCTCCCGGCATATACGAAACGCATCGTCGGAATGCCTGCGACCCGTCAGGGCAAGGCGGCGCAGCGCGAACTGATGGCCGGGCTGAAAGTCATGGGAGCTGAACCGGTACTGTGCGGAAAGGTAGCTGACGGGCCCTCGATCAAGCTCACGGAATCCCTGGGCAGCGGCGAAAAGATCACGCTGAAACGCAGCGGAGACGGCATGGAGCTGATTGGAAGCGGAATCGCCCTTCTTTACGGCGTCTTTCATCTGCTGCGGCATTTGGCCCTGGGAGAAGACTACCCGGAGTGGGATTCTTCCCCCGCTTACGCGATCCGCATGCTGGATCACTGGGACAATGCAGACGGCAGCATCGAGAGGGGCTATTCCGGCCGCTCCTTCTTCTTTCGGGACGGGAAGCCTTTCTTTTCGGAGCGCACACGGGATTACGCACGCTTGCTCGCCTCCTGCGGGCTCAACGCCTGCTGCATCAACAACGTGAACGTTCGTGCAAACGCTTTGAAGCTGCTGACCGGCTCCTACCAGCGGGAACTGAAGCGGATCGCCGTCTGCCTCGGGGAATACGGCGTTTCCCTCTGGCTTTCCGTCAGTTTTTCCTCCCCTATCGAGCTGGGCGGACTGGAAACGGCGGATCCGTTGGACCCAAGGGTGCGTCAGTGGTGGAAGGATACCTGCGGAAAGCTGTTCGCTTCGATCCCCAATCTGGCCGGTTTCCTGGTGAAAGCCGACTCCGAGGGGCGGCCCGGCCCCCACAGCTATGGCCGAACACAGGCGGAAGGCGCCAATATGCTGGCGGAAGCCGTCAGTCCCTTCGGCGGGAAGATACTCTGGCGCTGCTTTGTCTATAACTGCTCACAGGATTGGCGCGACACGAAGACAGACCGGGCCAGAGCGCAGTGCGATCATTTCGCGCCTCTGGACGGTCAGTTCCGGGGCAACGTATATTTACAGATAAAAAACGGCCCCGTGGATTTTCAGATCCGGGAGCCGGTGTCTCCCCTGCTGGGACATTTGGGGCATACCGCAAGCATGGTAGAATTTCAGATCGCGCAGGAATACACCGGCCAGCAAAAGCATGTCTGCTACCTTCTTCCCATGTTCCGGGAAGTGCTTGATTTCCACATGGAACACAAACCGGAGCACGACACGGTGAAGGAGAACATATCCGCCGTCTGCGCCGTCAGCAACACGGGGGACGATTACAACTGGACGGGGCATGATCTGGCAGCGGCAAATCTATTCGGCTTCGGCCTTCTCGCCTGGGACCCGTCCGCGGACCCGGAGGAGATCGCCCGGGAATGGTCGATCCTCACCTTCGGTGACGACCCGGTTGTGACGCGGACGGTAACAGACATCCTGATGAATTCCCGCAGGGTATATGAGAAATACACCGTGCCCCTGGGGATCGGCTGGATGTGCGTTCCGGGGAATCACTACGGACCCAGCCCGGACGGATATGAGTATGATCGCTGGGGCACTTACCACCGGGCCACTCATAAGGAGATCGGCGTGGAGCGGGGTCCCGACGGCACCGGGTACACGCAACAATATGCTCCCCGACTGGCAGCCATGTACGCTTCTGTGGAAAACTGCCCGGAGGAGCTTTTGCTCTTTTTCCACCGGCTTCCCTACGACTATCGGATGAAGGACGGGCGGACTCTGCTCCAGCGGATATACGACGATCATTTTGAGGGCTTCGAGGAAGCACAGGCCATGTCGGACGCCTGGAACGAACTCCGGGACAAGCTGGACCCGGAGGTGTATGCCCGGGTTCAGGACAGATTCCGGGAACAGCTGCGCTGCGCCAAAGAATGGCGGGATGTGATCAACACCTGGCTCTACCGCCTGAGCATGATCCCCGACGAAAAGGGACGAAAAATCTACAAGTAAAGAAAAGGCCGGGAAAAGCAAACCGCTTTTCCCGGCCTAGTTTATATTTCGAAGCCTTGATAGCTGAGGTCCCGCAGTTTCGGATGGATTTCATCGAATACAGGGCCCATATTCAGCACATGCTGCACATAAAAGGCGCTGATTTTGTTCTTGGGGTCTATGATGCAGTAGGCGCCTGCCGCGCCGTCCCAGCCGAATTCCCCGACAGGGCTGCCGCCTCCGTCCTCATGGTCGATCCTCGTCCGGACGCCCAGGCCGTAGCCATAACTGCGGAATCTGCCCCAGCGAAAGTCGAAGCCTGTTCTGCGGGAACCGTGGATGTGATCCGTGCGCATGGCCTCAATGGTCCCCGGTTTCAGCAGCGGATAACCGTCCCGCCCCAGGCCGCCGTTGGCAAGAGCTTCCGGCAGCAGGATATAGTCCTCCAGGGTGCTGCACATTCCCGCGCCGCCGGAATCATAGTCCGGCGAAAACTCGAATTTGTTGTCTCCCGGGCAGGGAACCGCGCCTTTTTTCCGCCCCTGCCATTCATACTGCGGGGCAAATCGTGCCTTCAAGTCGTCGTCCGGATGGAAGCAGGTGCCGGTCATGCCCAGCGGTTCGATGATCTCCCGCCGCACCAGCTCGGCATAGCGGACGCCGGTCACGACTTCCATAACGGCGGCCAGAACATCGTGGCAGAGGCTGTAATAATAAGTATCACCCGGCTCGTCCACCAGCGGCATCCCGGCTATTTCCCGAACGATGCCCCGGGTCGTTCTGTCCCGAGCACCGGTGATGCAGGGATGGAAAATGTCATAAGTCAGGCCGCCGCACATGGTAATAAGATGCTCCAGCAGCAGCGGCTTCTGGGCCTTTCGTTCATTTCCCTTCGAGTCTGCGATTACAAGCTGCGCGTATTCCGGAAGATAATCGGAAACCGGGTCCTCCAGCTTCAGTTTGCCCTGTTCCAGCAGGCGGCAGAACATGGTGGCGGTAAACAGCTTTGTGGCGGAATAGAGCCAATAAACATTGTCCCTGTCGGCGTTTACCAGCTTTTCAAATATGGTCTCCCGTCCCTGACGGAGCACGAAGGCGCACTGGGGGATCCCCCACTCCTCCGGGAGCTTTTCAAGATAATCCGACAGTTTGGAAAAATTCATGTTCCATCATCCTCACGAAGCGTACATCATGCCAAGGATACGGTTGGAAAGCGCGGCGGGCAGGAGCTTGAACAGAAGCGCCAGACACTTGTACCCGAAACCCACGGTATACAACGGCGCTATGCGTTTCTTCTCCGCCAGACGGGCAACGAGCCGGCCGGCGAAGTCGGGGCTCATGCCGCCCCGCTCGTCCTTTTCCATTTTAGCGACGCTGCGGGAAATGACGCCTTTATAAACGTCGTCCCCCTCCGGGCATTTCCGGCGCACGTCCGTGAAGCCGGTCTTGGTATCGCCGGGCATGATCACCGCGGCGCTGATGCCGAATGGCCTAAGCTCGTTGGCAAGTGCCATCGTATAGCTGTTGATGCCAGCCTTGGAAACGGAATACCAGATCTGGAACGGAATGGGGGTCAGGGCGGCAAAGGAGCTGACATTGAGGATGCGCCCTCCTCCCTGACCGCGCATTTGGGGAATGACGGCTTTGCACATATTGGCCGTTCCGAACAGATTGACCTTGACCTGGGCTTCCGCTTCCCTATCCGGCGTGAATTCAGCAGCGCCGGAGATGCCGAACCCTGCGCAGTTCACCAGCAGATCCAGTCGCCCGCTGCGGTCCATGACTTCGTCCACCGCCCGACGGCATTCCCTGGCGTCGCTGACGTCCGCCCGGACATGCTCGAAGCCGGAAGGTCCTTCCTGCCGCCGGGACAAGGTGAACACACGCCATCCCTTTGCCTGCAGCGCTTTGGCGCAGCTGAGGCCGATGCCGCTGCTCCCGCCGGTGACCAGTGCGACCTTTCGATCAGCCATCGTACTCCCCGACGACTTCCTTCATGACGTCCATGGCTTCGTCCAGCAGCGCCTTCGTATGGGTCGCCATGATGCTGCACCGGAGCATGCATCCGTCCGCAGGCGCGGCGGGGGGAAGCACGGTGTTGACGTAAACGCCCTTGTCATAGAGTTCTGTGGCGATCTTCAATGTGCGGATCGCGTCGTAGGTGAAAATGGGAACGATGGGGGTGATCCCCTCCCGGATGCGCATGCCGCGTGCCTTCAAGCCCTCCCGCATGTAATCGCTCAGCTCCCGCAGGTGGGCCACCCGCTCCGGTTCCGCTTCCAGCTTGCGCAGCGCAGCCAGGGCCGTGGCGCAGGAAGCGGGGGTGATGGACGCGGCGAACATGAAGGGCCGGGAATTATGCCGGATGTAGTCGATGACCTTCTGCGGTCCGGCGGCGTAACCGCCCAGGCTGGCCAGAGACTTGGAGAAGGTGCCCATATAAATGTCAACCTGATCTTCCAGGCCGAAATAGCTGGCAGTTCCGCGCCCGCCTTCGCCAATGACACCAAGGGCGTGGGCGTCGTCCACCATCACTCTTGCCCCGTATTCCTTTGCCAGACGGCAGATCTCCGGCAGGTTGCAGAGGTCAGCGCCCATACTGAATACGCCGTCGGTGACGATGAGGATGCCGGCAGTATCCGGAACCGCTTTCAGCTTCTGCTCCAGGTCCGCCATATCATTGTGGCGGTAACGGAGCATTTTGCCGTAGCTCAGCTTGCATCCGTCATAGATGCTGGCATGGTTGTCTCTGTCGCAGATCACATAGTCGTTCCGGCCCACCAGCGCGCTGATGATGCCCAGGTTGGTCTGAAAACCGGTGGGAAGCGTGGTCACCGCTTCTTTTCTCAGGAATTTCTTAAGCTCGTCCTCCAGCTCGATGTGCAGTTGGAGCGTTCCGTTCAGGAGGCGGGAACCGCTGCATCCGGTGCCGTATTCCCGCAGCGCCTTCAAACCGGCCTCCATCACGTCCGGATCGGTGGTCAGCCCCAGATAATTGTTGGAACCCAGCATGATGCGCCGTTTGCCTTCCATAATGACTTCCGTATCCTGGCGGGATTGCAGCTCCCGGAAATACGGAAAGATGCCCATGGCCTTGTACTCGTCAGCCAGCTTATAGTCCGCGCATTTCTGAAACAGATCCATCTTTTCCAGCCTTTCTGTATATACATAGATTCGGTAAATCGAGTTGTCCATTTCTGTGAGTATAGCGCAGATGCCCGCCCTTGTCAAATCACATTAAATCAATGATTACCATTCTCTTTTGCAGTTTCCCTGAGCAGAGAACCCCAGATCAGCCAGAAAAAAGCGTCGTTTGCAGGCATTCCGATCCCGAACAGTGACGCAGCCAGATAAGCGGCAAGAGCACTGTGCAAAGCGACGGAAGCATCAGAATCTTTCCGGACGGAACGGACAAGCGTCAGGAACATGGCGGCTGCCAGAAGCAGCAGCGCGGGAAGGCCCTGATTGACCAGGACATTCAAAGGCTCGCAGTGGGCACAGTCGATGGTGCGGTGGATGATCGAGCCGTCCGCCGCCGTCTTCACGAAAGCAAGCCCCCGCTCCCCCAGCGTGTCGGGCCCGCCCCCCAGCAGAGGACGTTCCCTGACCAGCTTCCAGACTTCCTTCCAGATATAGACTCGTCCGCTCCCGAAAGAATCCTCCGCCCGTCCGTGCAGGAGAGCATGAAGTTCCCCGCCGGTGCCGGGCAGCGGAGCAAGATAGACAAAAAGCAAAACGCCGATGCAGATAAGGGCGAGGATCGCCCACGATAGCCGTCTCCCTTTTCCGCTCAGCGGAAGCGCGGCGGGCAGGCAGAGGATCACGCTTACGGCGGCCCCCAGGAGGCCGCCTCTTATCCCGGAGGCGATCAGCACAGCCAGACACAGGAGGCTGATGAGCCCATAGAGCCAGCTTTTCTTACGGATAGCCAGCGGCCATAAAAGGGCAAAGCCGGTGCCGAGCACGCAGGCCGTCAGGTCCGCATTTCCGGTCAGCGAGAGGAAAGCGCCGCTATACGCCTTTTCCCGCCCGGACCAGCGAAGGGGCTCGGGATAAAGGCGGAGCGGATTCAGGTCAAAGAATTGCAGGAGAGCTACAAGACAAAGGACTCCCAGCGCAGCCGCCGTGATCCGGGCGGGAAATCGGGTGTTTTCCCCATAGCGGCTCAGCAGCAGGAAGGAAGCGCAATACAGCGTGATGGTGATGAACCCGTCGCAGCGTTCTCCCCCCAGGAACGCGATCCCTTTCCACGGGGAACACGCGGCGCTGAGAAGGCTCCAGGCCCAATAGGCCAGGACAAGGTATTGGACGATGTTCCAGCTGCCGCCGGGCAGCTTCTTTTGCAGAAACAGGACGAAAAAGGCAAGGAGAAACAGCCCCGTCAAGAAACAAAAGACGGCGAATTTCGTCTCCACGATGTTCCGATAGCCCGCAGGAGATACGGCCAGCAGGAACAGGGAGCACATCAGTATCTTGTATAGGCCGCACAGGCGGCTGTGATCCAGCTTTTTCATAGCTGCATGATACCACATCCGAAAGGCAGGAAGCAAGACTGCCTGGTCTCCCCGGCAGCATGGCCTCAGCCGATCTCCTGGAGGATCTCATGCCGAAGCCTGGCAATGATGCGCTTTTCCAGCCTGGATATGTAGCTTTGAGAGATGCCGAGAGAATCCGCCACTTCTTTCTGGGTCTGCTCCTTCCCTCCTTCCAGTCCGAAGCGCAGCTTCACGATCTTTCTTTCCCTCCCGGGCAGCTTTTCCACGGCCCGGCGCAGAATGGTCCGGTCCGTCTCCTCTTCCAGGGGCTGCATCACGCTGTCCGCTTCCGTCCCCAGCACCTCACTGAGAAGGAGCTCGTTGCCGTCATAATCCGTATTTATGGGTTCGTCCAGGCTGATCTCGCTCTTTTGATTGGAGAGCTTTCTCAGGAACATAAGGATCTCGTTTTCGATGCAGCGGGAGGCATAGGTAGCCAGCTTGATCTTTTTGTCCGGATCGAAGCTATCCACCGCCTTGATCAGTCCGATGGTGCCGATGCTGATCAGGTCCTCCAGCCCCACGCCCGTATTTTCGAATCGCTTGGCCACATATACGACGAGGCGCAGATTCCGCTCGATGAGGGTGGGCTTTACGGAGCTGTCCGCCCGCCGCAGCCGCTCCAGACATTCTTCCGTTTCCGCCCGGCTCAAAGGCGGCGGCAAGCCCTCCGAGCCGCCCACATAATAGACAGGCTGGCTGAGTTTTCCGGAAAGCAGTTTGAACAGTTTTTGTAACAGGCCCATTATTTCTCCCCCTTCATATCCCATCCCCGCCAATGATGGCGTCACAGCCTTCACATTCGATCTTCTCCCGGCTGAATACCACGCGGCAGGGTCCCAGTGCCTGTCCGTCCTGGTAGACGGCGCTTGCCTTTCCTGCTAGTGCCAATGTGCCTCCGTTCACCGTGCGCAGCGGAATGAGGGTGAAACCTTTCCCCAGCCTTTCCAGTCTTATTTCCGGCGCTTCATTCACCGTTTGCGCCAGAATGTTCCGTTGTTCTGCTGTGAACAGCGGTGCAAGCTGCCCTTCGGAGGAAATGATCACCGGTTTTCCGCTGAAGGGATCGGTGAGCCGGTCCCCCGTATCACGCAGCGCAGTAAGGGTAGTCCGGCCCCCTTCTCCAATCAGGAGCAGCTTGCATTTGCCTCCCCGCACCCCCGAGTATCGGAAGGGCAGCGCGCAGACGCCCAGGCTGACCCCGGCGGAAAACACCAGCGCCCTGGCCGTCGCCTTTCCCGCCGCCAGCGTCACCGCCGCCGCTACGCCGCCATAGACCGCGCAGAGGAAAAGGTAAGCCAGCGCAGGCCGC
>JAEEGK010011913.1_pt1 | contig 19803 bp, 17 predicted proteins | sample 8958771 | NCBI WGS metagenome assembly JAEEGK01 (sample SAMN16246547, study PRJNA631951) | gut metagenome | biome: gut microbiome; feature: rumen; material: SC-attached | host: Bos | place: Iran: Karaj | collected 2018-10
TGGGCGGTTTTCATCGAGTGCTTGTTCAAAGTGACGACGGATATGTACCATGCAGTTAACCAACCACACGTCAGGATTTGCCTTGAAGGCAGTCTCATAGCCCACAAAACCGTCACATTGTAGATATCCCTTAAAATTGTATCTGTTTGCCAGTGTTTCTATAACCGCTCCAGCTCTGGAGCCTTGATCGTAATGGAAGAGCACCAATCGTTGGATTACAGCCCTAATCATCCAGAGATATTCCTTTGCAGCCTTGTGAGTATCCTTGTTCATCACAGGAGTGGTTGTCTCATCCGCTTGTAAATAGTCGGCTTTCATCACCTCAGTCTTGAGTACTTCATACAGAGGCTTGAGCAATTCCATCGTCTGTTTAAACCAGCCGTCCACGGTGCTTTCAGTTAGGCCCTTCATTCCAAGATGAGTATACTGCTTGATTTGACGATAGTAAGGCATGTGATACTCATATTTCTGGAGCAGGATCTCTGCCAGCAGGCTGGCACCGGCTATGCCCTTGTAGATAGGCAGCAGAGGCATGGGAGCAATCAGTACTCCGCTCATTCCTTTGGGAGCAGTAGCGGTATTGTCCTTCAGTCCCCACTTTTCGCGTATGATTTCCTTGATATATAACTGGCCGGGCTTGTGCTCCACGATGCGAGTCACCTCCTGACCAATCTTCTTATAAAGGTTCGTGTCGAGATTGTCTGGTGTTAGTATTACCTGTTCCAACACTGGTAGATCCTCCATCATGATGCGATTCTTCTTCTCCTGACGGCGTTCTTCCTTGGTTTGTGTTATCTTTTCTACAGCCTCGTCATGAGCATCAGCTATCTGCTGTGCATTATCTGGTTGCATACTAGCGAAGAGATCTGGATAGTTTGGATCGATGATGGGGAGCTTCTCGGACTTGCGCCCAAAGAGTTGACGGTTCAGCCATGCAACTTGGGCAGTAAGTTCTTTGATCCGGGTTTGCAGTGATTCGTTCTGCTCAGTCAGTTTCTTGATGGTCTCAGCTTGGGATGCATTCACTTGCTGCAGGGGCTGCAGCATCATTTCCATCTGTGATAGCATCTCTTCTTGAGTCATTTCTTGTACCTTATTATATATAGTGCAAAGATACAAAAAATACCTGAGAATAAAGAATCTTTTATACTATAAATCACTAATAATCAATAATATATGTGTAATAGAATTTTGTCTATACTATATACTCCCTTCGTTGTGCGCGCAGGCGCTTTAGTCGCTGATCTGGAGACTCCTGTATACCCTCGACCATAACCACAAGGTCACGCCACTCCATCTGATAACTCTGTGTATTCTCGTCATATTCAGGCAGTTTAAAGCGGCCAGCCTCTAAACGTTTGACGTACATCACCATGCCACCGTCCTCGGCATGGAGCAGCTTCATCAGCTTGCGGCTTTGGCCTATGAAGATGAATACGTCACCATTGCGTACATCACTTCTCATCCGTTCATGCACTACACCACAGAGAGAACTGATACCTTTACGCATATCGGTTCTTCCTGGGCACAGGTAGTAGCGCATTGTATCGTTAAGGCAAAACATGATCTGCTAGGCTCTTGGTTAATAATTCCATGAGTAAACTCTCGGTTCCACTGCCGAAGTGGGCACGAAGACCATTTGGGAACAGAAGAGTGGCACCTGTGGGTACAGAACTTGAAAAAACAGGATCTGTATGTTGGGTAAAACTTATGGGTGCGAGTTCCGGCTTTGGTGATTCACTCTCCTTCAGTTTCTTGCGCCAGTAGTGGTATGTGTTATAATTGATGCCAACATGTTGTAGATACTTTGTGATTGACATGCCACTCTGTTGCAAATCCAATTGTAAATCTTTAAATTCTTCTTTGGTCATGATACAATAAAAGTTGTAGTTATGTGCACTATTGCGGATGCAAAGGTACGACAAAACTACAACTGTTACAACGTGTATTTCAACGAATGCTTACTCATGGGTGAAGCTCCCGCTGTTGTTTTTTATGGCTTGGTCACGAGTTCGAAGAGGGATTCGCGGAAGCCTTGGAGGAAGATGGGCGGCTCGTTAGGGAAGGCTTCTTGGAAGTCGTGCTCCAGACAGTCGAGAAGGTCGGCTATCAGTTGCCATTTTTGATAGGAACTGAGTTCGGGCTTCTGTAGGAAGTAACGAATCATCACGTAGCCCTGCCAGAGGGCTATTACACTGTCTTCGCTTTTAAAAAACGGTCCCGTGTCTTGCGACCTACATGGGCCGCCTCAAGGTTACGCACAGTGGCCTGCGCGTCGTTGTCAATCATGCCTTTAATTAAGGCACGAAATGACGGTGTTGTCATCATTTTTGTCATTATTTTGTTAAATTTAGTTTAATTAGTGTGCCCCTAGTGGAGCACAAACGGAACGCAAAGTTACTGCTTTTTTCTTAAATTTGCGACATCAGACCATAAGGCAACTGAATTTTTCACATCATTTAAACATTAACATCTTAACAATTATGCAGAACCTAAAACCTGTGGTGTTTAATCCGGATGCGGGGCATCTGATTCGTGGTGAGCTGTGGCTGGCGGGTATCTCCTGCGACCAGGAAAAACGGCTGAAACAGTTGGAGCAGCGACGTATTACACCAACCACTAAGTTACGGCCGATGGAGTTCCTGTTCCGATTGGCGGGCAAACCCTGTTTTGCCCGTGGCGAACTAACGGGACTATCGGGCAAAGCCAAGAGCGGCAAAACATTTGTTTCAAGTATTTTGATGGCACTATGCTTCCGCAACCAGTTGCTCTCCGTAGAAAGGATCGAGCCAAAACGGTTGCACGTGTTGTGGTATGATACTGAACAGAGCGAAGAGTCGACGCAAGACATCCTCAAGCATCGTATCATACCACTCACAGGCATAGCCGAAGAACGATTCCCGATGGAACAGATGGATGTGTTTAACGTGCGTGGCGAAACCATGACTGAACGCTTAGGCCTGTTAGAACTGTTGGTGATGCGCTATCAGCCCGACCTGGTGGTGCTGGATGGTATTCGCGACTTGGTGGCGGATATCAACGATGGTGTGGTGGCTCAAGACACCATCGAACGGTTGATGCGTCTGGCATCGGATAACCATTGTGCCATTGTGTGTGTGCTGCACCAGAACAAAAGTCATGAGGACAAGAACCTGCGTGGCTGGATTGGTACGGAGCTGAAGAACAAGGCCTTCGAGGTGTACGAGTGTGCCAAGAACTCGGAGCGCATCTTTACGTGGGGGCAGACGGATACACGCAAATACACCATCGCGACACCATTGCAGTTTGCTGTGAACGATGCGGGGCTGCCGTATCAGTGTACCCACGAAGAGTTGGTTGAGGCGCAGTTCCGCAGTCAGCAGAAGATGGCCGACAAATTGCAAGATCAGAAAAAACTGCCTGATTTGAATCCGAAGTATGCACACAAGGAGGGGCGCAGGCATGTGTTCGACGTTAAACAACTGTTTACCGACATCATGCAGCCAGGACAGGTATATACCGAGGAGCAGTTGATACCGCAGATTTTTGATCTTACCGGCGCCATCAAGCCGAAATTGCATGATGAGATGTTGAAAAAGGCGGTAGAAGAGAATGTAATCGTGTGTGTGACGAATCCGTTCGGTAAAAAAGAGTATGGCCTACGGTGAAGGGCTAACGTGCCCCACATACTACATTCTCTCTCGTAGAGAGAATTACGTATGGGGACTTAGCCATCACCTACGGAGTTATGAGCCCCCTACAGGGGCGAATGAATGGGGGGCCCATTCACGTAGGGGCAAGCCCCTACGCTATGTTAGAAAGACCCCTTCAGGGTCAAAAATTTGAACAATGAAATACAGTGAATTAGATCTTCAAAAAATACGTGAGGTGCCTATATTTGATGTTTGTTCGAAGTTGGGTATTACGCTGAAGGGTAAGGGTAAACTTACCAAGCGTACCCTTTGCTGGCACCATAACGATAAGCACCCTTCCATGCGTGTTAACAAAGAAAAGAACCTCTATAAGTGCTTTGTTTGTGGCGAGGGTGGGGATGTGATCAAGCTGGTGCAGGAGCAAGAGAATCTGGATTTCCTGGCGGCTTGCGATTGGTTGGTAAAGGAGTTTGATGTGATATTGACACCCCCAACCGTTCAGAAACCTGTAAAAAGCAAACCTTCTGCACCGCCACCACCACCTGTTGTGGTACCGCTGGATGCGGCGTTGGTTGCCAAATCAAAAGGTGTGGGTTCGGAGTTTTGCAAAGCTGTGGTAGCCACTGGTTATCTGAGCGAGGGGCAGCTGCGCCATGCGGCAGAACGCTACCAGCTGGGCTACTCGAAAGAAGGTGGCGTTATCTTCTGGGAGATAGACGAACAGCAGCAGGTGCATACCGGCAAGATTATGTATTACCAACCCGACTGTCATCGCGACAAGGGGCATAACCCCACCTGGGTGCATACCATCCTGAAGCAGCAACTGCCTGCTGACTACGAGTTGCAGCATTGTCTGTTTGGGTTGCACCTGCTCAATGAACGCTCTGAACGCGTAGCGATTGTAGAATCGGAGAAAACGGCGATAATCATGTCGGAGAAGTTTACGGATTTTGTGTGGTTATCGTGTGGTGGCATGCAAATGCTGAAACCAGAGCTGTTAGCACCCTTGGTGCAGTACCGCATCATTATCTTCCCTGATGCCGATCCTGAGGGTGAGGCATTCAAGCATTGGACCGATATTGTGAATGAGGCACAGCGCCTTTACCGCTTCCGTTATCCCATCCGTCTGTCGCCCCTGTTGGAACAGAAGGCTACTCAGGACCAGAAAAATCGAAAAATTGATATTGTAGATTTTTTATTCGAACAAGATGAAAGCCATGTATAAATCAGAACTCGCCAGATTGGCTGGCGTGTCGCCCAGAACCTTCCGGCGTTATTTGGCAAGTAAACGCGCAGTATTTGATGAGATGGGCGTTAGTTTGATGACACAGAAACTGCCCCCAAAAGCAGTAAAATACATCTGCGACGAGTTTTGTATAGACATTTAAAAATTTTTTTTGCCCATGGTGGCCAATGGCGGCCAAAGGCGGACAATGGATTTTCAAAATGTTGTATCTTTGTAACCGGTAAGCGAACCAAATGATACCGAGTCATCTACGGGTCATTGAGACTATCTTTACGAGTCATTCAGAACGTCGGAACACCTCATTGAGATAATCCCTTAGGGGGTATAAAGATTATCTGAACAACTCATTAAGACTATCCGGATAGCGTGTTAAGATAGTCTCGTCGCCAGCCATAAACTATAAACATTTAAACATTAAAAAAACATGAGTCAGAAATTTATCAAGTCGCAGAACAAGAACAGTTCAAGTACGGCATTCGGCAAGTATTTTGCCCAGGCCGTATACGACAACCACTTTGTGGGAACCGAGGAGCTGGCAGATTTCATCCAGCGTCAGGCCTCAGTGAAGAAGAGTGACATCAAGGCTGTGCTGCAGGAACTGGGCGAAGCTTTTAAGCATTTCTTCGAGATGGGCCAGAAGATCAAACTCGACGGCATTGGCATCTTCAAGGTGGGTTTCTCCAGCATCGGTGTAACGAAACTCGAGGATTGCGGTGCCCAGACCATTACAACGCGCCGAGTGCTGTTCCAGCCCGAGACTACCCGCGTGGTGGTTGGTCAGCAGAAGACCAATGATGGTAGCGTGAAGCAGAAGTACGTGAATGCCATCACCATGCTGAAGGACGTAACCTTCGAGGAAACCCACGACAACGCCATGAATATCGAGCCAGAAGGCTCGGGCTCTGGAAACAACGGAGGTTCTTCGCAGAATTCAGGTGGAACTGGTAACGGTCAGAACACCGGTGGTAACTCAGGCGGCGGTGGCAACCCAGGGGGCAACCCAGGCGGCAGCGGTGGTAGCGACATGAATTAACGAGCTAAGCATCTAAGGATCAAGGGCGTGTCCGGAGAAAAGCTATGACGCACCAGGTGGCCTAAGCGCCACAACAATATCCAATATCCGTTATGAAAGCATCTTGCGCGTCCCTTGCCTTAGTTCTTCCTTTTTATCATCCATAAACCTTAACCATTAAAAATTATTAGCAATGAAAATCAAGTGGTCGACAGTTAAGCAAATCATTAAACTCCTTGCAACCGTGATTACAACCGTGGCGGGTACCCTGGCCGTGCAGAGTTGCACCCCGCATTGGTTTTAGGGGCAACGCCCCTACCCAGGGGCTAGCCCCTGGGCTATGTTATATAGCCCTTTCAGGGCAATTACTCATAACTCAAACAGAAGATGAAACCATTGAAACCCCTTAAGAAAGTGGCGCTACTTGTGGTGCATTGTACGGCAACCAAATGTAACCGCCCATTCAGTGCTGAGAACCTGATAGCCTGTGGCGAGGCCAAGTATGGTCAGTGCTCGTATCACTACTATGTGCGCAGAGATGGACAGGTAATCCCGCTTTTGCCCGAAACGGTACAAGGTGTACATGCCAGGCATTACAACTACTGTTCGCTCGGTATTGTATATGAAGGCGGACTGAACGAGAAAGGCCAGGCTTACGATACCCGCACCGAAGCCCAGAAGCATGCGCTCTATGAGCTGCTGAAGGATCTGACCGAGGAATATCCTCAAGCCCGGATCGTTGGCCATTGCGAGCTGCCCCACGTAGCCAAGGATTGTCCCTGCTACCTGCCCAGTCGCGAGTACGCCAATCTCCAGCCCAAGTGCTGAAACCTAACGGTTAACACCACGCCCCTAAGAAGAACAACGCTCCTTAGGGGCGTTTTCATTATTTTTTGTCTTTTTGCAAGAAGAATGTTGCGTTATAATTTGTTTATTTAAAAATTTAGTATTACCTTTGCGGCGGATATTAGCAGTGGAATTTACTAAATGTTATATTACTCAATCATTATACCGCTATTGTTGGCAACCTCTCTGGCTCTTTATATCATCCCCCGTATTATTATGGTGAGTGTGAAGAAAGAACTGATGGGTGATGAGGCATTAGTGCGTGACGGAAGAGTTAGGCGAAATGTTCCGCGATTTGGGGGCGTTTCGCTTTTCCCTATACTTGTAATCAGTGTAGGCTTGCCTTTGGCTTGCACCTTTTTGCTGAATGACCAGTTCTCGACAAATGCCGAAAATATGGAATATTTCGTGCAGTTTATGTTGATGATGACTGGGCTGACAGCCATGTATTTGGTTGGCGTGATGGACGACCTAGTGGGTGTGTCGCTTAAATCGAAACTCTCGATTGAGGTGTTGGCAGCCACTTTGATACCGCTTTCGGGCGCACGTATTGATCATTTGGATGGCCTGTTAGGTTTGTACGAATTGGAGCCGTGGATTAGCTTTCCGCTGACCATTGCTGCAGTGGTGTATGTATCGAATACGATATCGATGCTGGATGATATTGATGGCTTGGCTTCGGGTATGGCTATCATCGCTTTTGCTGTGATGGCTGTTTTTTGTGGCATGGCTAATCAGTATCTGCTACTGATGGTCTGTGTGGCTATGGTGGGGTTGTTGGGCCCATTCCTGTTCCGCAATGTGCTGGGCTGGCGAGTGGGCTGGCGCAAATTGTTCTTTGGTGATACTGGCGGTTTGACCATCGGCTATATTCTGGCTTACATAGTGATCTCTGTAAGTAGGATGGGAGGCGATGAATTGCCTTTTGGTATTGGAATGGCATGCTTTGGTACGTTGCTGATACCTATGTTTGATGTGATGCGTGTAGGTATCACCCGTCTGGTAAACGGCAGAAATGTATTCAGAACAGGTGACCGTAATCACATTCATCATCGACTGATTCAGGCAGGTTTGCAGCCCCGTCAGGTGCTGATGGTTGTACTGCTGATTACCGCTGAATTTATCGGCCTGAATATTTGGGGCGTTCTGCAAGGATGGGACCTGTCGCTGCTGTTAGTGGTAGATGTGTCGGCATGGGGCTTGATACAGGTTGTGATTATGTATTATAAAAATCGTGGGAGGGATAAGGCTTGAATTATTTTTTCGATATATTGATTAAGGCTGGGGCTGATGTGGATGCCCTGAAAACGGCTTATTCAACGGCTGTTCCTTTCCTGCTGTCTGCCTTGTTGGGCTGGTTGTTCGTACCAAGAGTGCTGTTGATTAGCAGAAAAAAGAAACTGTATGATATTCCTGATGCCCGCAAAGTGCATAACCGCCCCATCCCTAGATTGGGTGGTATTACTTTCTTCCCAGTACTTATCATGAGCTTCTGTCTCACCATAGGAATTTGGATGCTGATGCATTTGTATGGCGGATTGCTTCAGGTAAACCTGTTAATTGCGCGTTTTATCCTGTTGTCGGTGGGTATGATGGTACTTTATCTGACGGGTGTGACTGACGATTTGATAGGTGTATCGTATAAAGCCAAATTCATGGTGCAGATAGTTTGTGCCATGTTGTTCCCATTGTCAGGTTTGTGGATTCACGATTTGTCGGGCTTGTTCTGGTTACATGAAATTCCGGCTTGGATAGGTATTCCGCTTACTGTATTCTTAGTGGTGTATATTACGAATGCCATTAATCTGATTGATGGCGTGGATGGATTGGCATCGGGCCTCTGTTCAATTTCGCTCTTTACCTTGGGTATGGCTGCTGCCATCAAGGCACAATATCTGTTTAGTATGATTTCGTTCGGCATGCTGGGCGTGTTGCTGCCATTCTGGTTTTATAACGTGTTTGGCAATGCTGAAAAAGGTAAGAAAATTTTTATGGGGGATACGGGTAGTTTGACATTAGGCTATCTGCTGAGTTTTCTGTTGGTATATATGGCTAGTCTGGATAAGATGGGATTCCCTAGAGGAATGTTGCTCATGGGCTTCTCGACGATGATTATCCCATTGATGGATATCCCACGTGTAATGTTGGCCCGAGTGCGTGAGGGCAGAAATCCGTTTACGCCTGATAAGAATCACATTCACCATAAGCTGATGCGAACAGGTATGAAGCCTTTCTGGACGATGATTACACTCTTGGTGGTTACTATGTTCCTGATAGTGTTTACTGTTGGTAGTGTGATGCTGGATATCAATAAAACACTGATTCTGTTGGTTGATATCTTCTTAGGTGTGATGCTGCATCTTACTATTGATTACTTTATTAAGAAGAAAGAGAGTAAAAAATAAATAAAGCCTCGCAACTGCGAGGCTTTATTGTTAGTTTTCGTAATCAATCTCGTGATCGAGTTTGGAGAGGAAATCTTCGTAAACGTCCTGCTCGACATCACCCATCTGGAATTCTTTTTCGGCATCTTTGCGGATCTCGGCAATCCAAGCGCGGCGGGCTCTCACGTAGTCCTCACGAATGCGCTCACAGGCAGCCTCGTCGAGTTCTTCGAGCTGGTAGTAGTCCAGAATCATCTGGTAGCTCCATGCCCAACGGTAATCGCTGTAGTTGTTGTTGATCTCAACAAAACGGTCGAGCACATCGTGGATATTGTCGATGTTTCCATTCTTGATATCCTCAACCAGGCGCTGCTCCTCGCTCTCGGGCAACAGCAGTCCGCTCATGTCAATCCAGCGGCCCTGGCCTGTGGTGCTGATAGGCTTGCCAATATAGCCCTCCTTCTGGGCACGCTTCAGTACGGCACCCATATAGATGCGCAGAGCGATATCGTAGTACTTTAAACCCTTACGCAACGAGGTGGCATTGATCACGTACTCGTGGAAGTTATAGGTGGTCACGTTATCACCCGAAGCGTGGCGCAGGTCCTTCAGAATCTGGATACCCTGCATAATCTCGCCTACGGTGAAAGGTGAGAGCCAGTCGAAGTTGATGATACTCTTGCGCGACTGCTTAGAACGCTTATCGCGCTTGGGCCATTTCTTAATATCACGATACAATCCCACGGTGGTGATGTTACGACCTGGCACCAGATAGCAATCGTCGCCATAAGCCAACAGGTAACTGAATGGCAGATTGCGGGTATCGGGGTGGTGCATCAGCTTACCGAAGCACACCGAGAAAGCACCGATAGTGGCAGGCATGAGCACATAAGCACCCGAGGCGGTCTTGGTACCGCGCTCCAGCGTACCATAGTGCATGGGGCCCATCTTATAAGCATGGTTCGAGAAGTTGGTGTTAGAACCTGCGTTATAGAACGAGAACTCGCCACCAATCAGCAGCGAACTCTTATGGTGAGAGGCTGAGAAAGGTCCGCAGAATGCTGCACAGGCCTCGCCATTGGCCATGAACGAGTTGGCAAAGAAGAGGCTAGCCTCGGCGGTAAAGCCATTGGTAATCTGACAGGCCTCGCCCACAAAGCAATCCTGCATCTTAACCGAATTGTTAATCGAGCATCCATCGCAGATAATAGAATTCTCACATATCACACCTGTTCCGATAAACACCGGGGCATCCATCGAACTCATCACTGTACACTCTGAAAGGCGTGCTGCACCGCTAATCTCGCAGTCGCCCTTGATGATGGTGTTGGTGATATCCTTGGCATTGATAATCTTTACGTTGTTACCGATATAGCCACGATCGGGGCGCGATACACGCAACTCGTCCTCGATCATCTGCTGGAGGGTTTGCTTCAGGTTCTTGTCGTTGTTATGTTTTACCATAAACGACGCCAGCTGTGAGTTCAACTCACGGAAAATGGTTACGTTGCCATCGCCCATCTCGTTGAGCACTGAGATGACTGAACCTTCACCATAAGTGGCATCATCGGTGGTCTCGAGCGTACATATATTAGATATGTAACAGTCGTTACCAATGGTGTAGTTATTGATGTAATTGCCTATCTTCTCGATGAGGCAGTCGTTACCAACCGTTACATTACGCAGGGTGGCATCGTTGATACCAGAGTGCTTGGTGAAGCCCTTGCTTACCTCGACCATCTTGTTGAATGCGCCTAAGCAGATGTCGCCATAGAACATCACACGATGGAAGTTGTACGGTTTAAAGTTCTCGTCGACTAAAACACGTTGCCAGTCCTCTGCCCAGCAGCCGTTGTTCTCCAAAACGTCGATTTCGTTCTGGGTTAGTTGTCTGTAATTACTCATAATCTTGATATAAAAAGTCGTTATAGGGGTATTTCTGCACATGCAGTTCACGTACTCGTTTGTACAGAATGTCGCGCAGTGCATCAATATTATCCTTTTGTTTGGCCGAGATGAACAGACACTCCAGGTAGTGCTGGTTCTCGCCTGTGCGAGCCATCCAGGTTTTCTCAAGGTCGTCGAGTGTCATGTTCTCCTTGGTGGCAGGTGTCAGGTCGTCCTCCTCTTTCTCTACCCAGGTATAGGCATCAATCTTGTTGAATACCAGCATGGCAGGCTTATCGGCACAGCCTAACTCCTTCAAGGTCTCCTCAACCACGCGGATCTGATCCTCAAAGTCGGGGTGGGAGATATCTACCACGTGTACCAGCAGATCGGCCTCGCGCACCTCGTCGAGGGTGCTCTTGAACGATTCAACCAGGTCGCTGGGTAACTTGCGGATGAATCCAACGGTATCGGCCAACAGGAATGGCAGGTTATCGATGGTCATCTTACGTACAGTGGTATCGAGTGTGGCAAAGAGCTTGTTCTCGGCAAACACCTCGCTCTTGGCCAGCAGGTTCATCATGGTGCTCTTACCTACGTTGGTATAACCTACGAGGGCCACACGAATCAGGCGACCGCGATTCTTACGCTGGGTGGTTTTCTGTTTGTCGATCTCGGCCAGGCGCTGTTTCAACAGGGTGATGCGCTGCAGAATGATACGACGGTCCATCTCCAACTGGGTTTCACCTGGTCCACGCAGTCCTACCGAACCTTTTCCGCCACCCGAACCTGAGCCACCACCCTGGCGCTCCAAGTGGGTCCAGAGTCGCTGCAAGCGGGGCAGCATATAGCGATGCTGCGCCAGCTCAACCTGGGCCTTGGCCTCGGCAGTCTGGGCACGCATGGCAAAGATATCGAGAATGAGTGAGGTTCGATCCAGAATCTTTACCTGCAGTTCCTTTTCGATATTGCGCATCTGCTTGGCACTCAGTTCATCATCAAAGATAACCATACCTACAGGCTGGGGGGCATTCGACTCGTCGAGCAAACCCTCGGCAAACAACGAGGCATCCTGTTGATCGAGCCACTCATCGTAGGCATCCTGGCACTGCTTGATATATTCTTTGATTTCAAGCAGTTTACCGCTACCCACATAGGTGGTCTGACTTGGTCCACCCACTTTCTGGGTGAAACGCTTCACGGTTACAGCCCCGGCAGTATCTGCCAGGAACTCCAGTTCGTCGAGATATTCCTTGGTCTTGGCCTCGTTCTGCTCTTTGGTAATGAGTCCCACCAGTACGGCAGTCTCTGCTTTCGCTTCTGATATTACAAATTCTTTCATTTTGGGCACAAAGTTACGAATAAGTGCGTAAAAATCACTAAAAATCCATGTTAATCCGTGTTAATCCGTGCCTAAAAAGAATATTTCGTTGTATTTTTGCACGGAAATAGAAATAAACTTAAAAACAAATAGTGTATGAGAGTAATTATTCAGAGTGACTATCAGAAAATGTCACAGTGGGCTGCTAACCACGTTATTAAGCGTATCAACGAGTTCAATCCAACTCCCGATCACAAGTTTGTGCTGGGGTTGCCAACCGGTTCATCGCCAGTAGGAATGTATAATGCACTGGTTGAGGCTAACCGTGCTGGTAAGGTTTCGTTTAAGAATGTGATTACCTTTAACATGGACGAGTATGTTGGTTTGCCCGAGGCTCATCCTGAAAGCTATCATGCTTTTATGGCCCGCAACCTGTTTGATCATATCGACTGCCCTAAGGAGAATATCCATATTCTGAATGGTAACGCACCTGACCTGCAGGCTGAATGCAAGCACTACGAGGAGATGATTAAAGAGGCTGGTGGTATCGACCTGTTTATCGGTGGTATCGGTCCCGATGGTCATATTGCCTTTAACGAGCCAGGTTCATCACTGCGTAGCCGCACGCGTATGAAGACACTGACTACCGACACTCGTATTGCTAACAGCCGTTTCTTTGGTGGTAAGCCCGAGAATGTTCCTGCTCACGCCCTGACTGTAGGTGTTGGTACCGTGATGGATGCCCGCGAGGTGATGATTCTGGTGAATGGTCATGGAAAGGCTCGCGCTATGCAGGCTGCTATTGAGGGAGCTGTAAACCACATGTGGACTATCTCGGCTCTGCAGATGCATGAGCACGGTATCATCGTGAGCGATGAGGAGGCTGCTGATGAGTTGAAGGTTAGCACCTATAAGTACTTCAAGGATATCGAAAGCGAACAGCTTTTGTAAAATGTAAATATTGAAAAAAGTAAGAATGAGAAAATTATTCTTAGCAATATGCATAGCGTCATCAGTCCTTTGCTGGGCTGATGACGTTCGTGTTTCATCGCCTAACGGGAGTTTGGTGGTGACTGTGAGTGATGCTGATGGGCACCTGAGTTATACAGCGACTCTGGATGGTAAGCAAATGTTGGCCCCATCAGCCCTGGGTATGAAAACCAGTTTGGGCGACCTGACGAAAGAATTGTCAATTGTAAAGTCCCAATTGTCAACTGTCAATTCCAGCTACCAGATGCGTGGTACTAAGGCATCGAAGGTGGATTATCAGGCTAATGCCTTGACCATCGACCTGCAGAACAAGGATGGTTTGAAGTTCAGCATCTTGTTCCAGGTGTCGGACAATGATATCGCCTTCCGCTATCAGATGCCTCGACAGACTATCCGCCGTCGTGAGTACAAGCGTGTGCGTATCCTTTCTGAGGTGAGCGGTTTTAACTTCCCTGATGGTACAACTACCTTTATCTCGCCACAGATTGGACCTGAGACAGGTTGGGAGCAGACTAAGCCTTCGTATGAGGAGGGCTACTCTAACGATGCCCCCATGGACAAGGCTTCGCAGTATGGTCATGGTTACATCTTCCCTGCGCTGTTCCATCTGCCTGCTGGATGGGCACTGGTGAGTGAAACGGGTGTTACTGGAGGTTATTGCGGTAGTCATCTGAGCGACTATCAGGCAGGTAGCGGCTATACCGTGGCTTATCCCGATAAGGGGGAGAACAATGGTTTTGGTACTGATTTCGCAGCTATTCCTCTGCCAGGCGAAACACCTTGGCGCACCATTACTCTGGGTAGCACTTTGAAGCCCATCCTGGAGACTACCATCAGCTATGATGTGGTAGAACCCCGCTATCAGGCATCAACTGATTACAAGCCTGGACGTTACACCTGGAGCTGGCTGATTGGTCAGGACAACTCGATTAACTATAATGATCAGGTACGTTTTATTGATCTGGCTTCGGCCATGGGCTTTGAGTACTGCCTGGTAGACAACTGGTGGGACCAGAATATTGGTCGTGAGCGTATTGCAGAACTCTCGAAATATGCCCAGAGCAAAGGTGTACACCTGCTGATGTGGTATAATAGTAATGGTTTCTGGAACGATGCCCCACAAACCCCACGTAACTGCATGAATACCGCCATTGCCCGGGAAAAGGAGATGAGCTGGTTGGAGAGTATTGGTGTAAAGGGTATCAAGGTTGACTTCTTCGGTGGCGACAAGCAGCAGACCATGCAGCTGTATGAGGATATCCTGAGTGATGCCAATCGTCATGGTTTGCAGGTGGTATTCCATGGTTGCACCGTGCCTCGTGGCTGGGAGCGTATGTATCCTAACTTTGTGGCTTCGGAGGCTGTGCTGGCTTCGGAGAACCTGTTCTTTGGCGAGGGTGCTACTATCAGCGAGGGCTTCGACCTGACGTTGCATCCTTTCTGTCGTAATGCTACTGCCTCGATGGACTGGGGCGGTATTATCATGAACAAGTTCATGTCGACCGATAATAAGAGTCGTCACTCGCGAAAAACTACCGATATCTTCGAATTGGCATCGGGTATTACCATGCAGACCTCGGTACAGTGTGTGGCCATGCAGCCTAACAACCTGCAGGAGTTGCCCCAGTTTGAGATGGACTTTTTGCGTGAGTTGCCCACCACTTGGGAGGAGACACGCTTTATTGATGGCTATCCCGGCAAGTATGTGGTGATGGCACGTAAAGCCACCAATGGCAAGTGGTACATCGCAGGCTTGAATGCCCAGAAAGAACCACTTGCGCTGACCCTTGATTTGAAGGCGTTTGGTGACCTGACTAAGTTGCTTGTTGACGATAAGCAGATGCAGCCAGTACAGACTGCCTTGAAGAAAGATAAGAAGGGAAAGATAAAAGTCACAATTCAGCCGAATGGCGGAATGATTATTAAATAACATCAAGGAGCATTTTTTTATTAAGAAATGCTCCTTTTTATTTGCAAATGTCGCAAATAATACCTACCTTTGCGGCTGAAATAATTATTATTATCAATTTATTATTATTAATGAAAACTAAATTTTTACTGACTATCGCAGCCATGGCACTTGGAATGAGTGCTCAGGCTAAGGATTACAAGTACGTCACCGTTCCTGGCGACATGATGCAAACCCGTATGTACACATTGGATAACGGATTGAAGGTGTACCTGAGTGTGAACACTGAGAAACCACGTATTCAGACTTATATTGCCGTACGTACCGGTTCGAAGAACGACCCTGCCGAAACCACAGGATTGGCTCACTATCTGGAGCACTTGATGTTTAAGGGCACCAAGCAGTTTGGTACTAACAACCCAGAGGCTGAGGCCCCACTGCTGGCAGAGATTGAGCAGCGCTACGAGGCTTATCGTAAGCTCACCGATCCTGAGGCTCGTAAAAAGGCATACCACGAGATTGACTCTGTTTCTCAGGTGGCTGCCCAGTACTTTATTCCTAATGAGTACGACAAACTGATGGCTGCTATTGGTGCTGAGGGTACCAACGCCTATACATCTAATGATGTGACTTGCTATACCGAGAATATCCCATCGAACGAGATTGATAACTGGGCCAAGATTCAGGCCGACCGTTTCCAGAATATGGTGATTCGCGGTTTCCACACTGAGCTGGAGGCTGTGTATGAGGAGTACAACATCGGACTGACAAGTGACAGCCGTAAACTGTTTGCTGCGCTGTGCAAGATGCTGTGGCCTAACCATCCTTATGGAACACAGACCACCATCGGTACTCAGGAGCACCTGAAGAACCCCTCAATCACCAATATCAAGAACTACTTTAATAAGTGGTATCGCCCTAATAACGTAGCCATCTGTATGGCTGGTGATTTTGATCCTGATAAGACTATCGCTATCATCGACAAGTACTTCAGCAGTTGGCAGCCAGGTGCTGATGTAAAGCAACCAACCTTTGCGCCACTGCCACCGCTTACACAGCCTAAGGATACCACTGTTATCGGTCAGGAGGCTGAGCAGGTATGGGTAGCTTGGCGTGCTGAGCAGGCCAACAGTCTGCAGGCTGATACCTTGAATTTGCTGTCGAGTGTACTGAGCAATGGTCGTGCAGGACTGTTCGACCTGGATCTGAACCAGACCATGAAGGTACAGCGTTCGGGTGCTGGTGCAGAGCTGATGCGTGATCATGGTGGTTTCCTGCTGCTGGGTTATCCCAAACAGGGACAGAGCCTGGAGGAGGTGCGCAGCTTAATGCTGGCTGAAATCGAAAAACTGAAGAAGGGCGATTTCCCTGAGAGTCTGTTGCCAAGCATCATCAACAACTACAAGCGCAATCGCTATCAGGAGCTGGAGAGCAACGAGGGACGTGCTGATATGTTTGTAAACGCCTTTATTAACGAGGTAGACTGGAAACAGGAGGTTGAGAGCATCGACCGCGTGTCGAAGATTACTAAGCAGGAACTGGTGGCTTTCGCCAACAAGTTCTTTACAGATGCATATGTAACCGTATTCAAGAAGCAGGGTGTTGACAGCCTGCAGAAGAAAATTGACAAGCCTGCTATTACGCCCATCCCCACCAACCGCGACATGATGAGTGAGTTTGTGAAGGATGTGCAGAATACAAAGGTGGAGCCTATCCAGCCAAGATTTGTTGACTTTAAGAAGGACCTGACCATCGCCAAGACTAAGAAGGGACTGCCACTAAAGTATGTGAAGAATACAGAGAACGGCCTGTTCCAGATGAACCTGCGCTATGAGTTTGGTCGCAAAGCCGACAATCGCTACGATGTAGCAACAGACTATATCGATTATCTGGGTACTGACAAGTACACTGCTGCTGAGCTGAAGCAGAAGTTCTATGAGCTTGGTTGCGACGTATTTATTGCCGAGGGTAGCGATGCCATCAACGTGCACCTGATGGGTCTGAGCGAGAATATGCAGGCTGCTATGGCACTGGGCGAGGAACTGCTGCAGAACGCCAAGGTGGATAAGGCTGCTTACGACGAGATGGTGAGCCAGATTCTGAAGCGTCGTAATGATGGCAAGAAGAACCAGCGTGGCTACTTTAACTGGCTGTATAACTATGGTGTATTTGGCCAGCGCAACTACAGCAGAGACATCATGACTGAGGAGCAGCTGAAGAATACCGACCCACAGGTGTTTGTTGACCTGTTGAAGAACCTGAGCAGCTATGAGCACAGCGTGGAGTATTATGGACCTATGAGCCTGAAGGAGGTTTCTGACATCGTGACAAAAATTCATAAGATGCCAAAGAAACTGATGCCTGTGCCACAGAACAAAGAGTACGAGCGCCAGCAGACACCTACCAACGAGGTATGGATTGCACCATTCGACGCTAAGAATATCTATATGCGTATGTATCACGATGAGCATCGCGACTGGAATATTGATGAAGCTGCTGTAGTTAGTGTTTTCAACGAGTACTTTGGTGGTGGCATGAATGGTATCGTGTTCCAGGAGATGCGTGAGGCACGTGGTCTGGCTTATAATGCCGCCGCCTACTATGCACGTCCTGACAAGAAGAGTGGCAAGGAAAGCTATTTTACCCACATCATCACTCAGAACGATAAGATGATGGATTGTATCAATCACTTCCATAAGATTCTGAACGAGATGCCAGCCAGTGAGACAGCATTCAAGATTGCTAAGGATGCACTGACCAAGCAGTTGGCCAGCCTGCGTACCACCAAGATGAGCATCATCAATAAGTGGAACGCTATGAAGGAGCTGGGTCTGGACTACGATCTGAACCAGAAGATTTATCAGGATCTGGACAAGGTGACACTGCAGGATATGGTGAACTTCGAGAAGAAGACTATGGCCAATAAAACCTATCGCTACATTATTCTGGGCGATGAGAAGGAACTCGACATGAAGGCACTCGAGAAGATCGGTCCTGTGAAGAGACTGACTACCGAAGAAGTTTTTGGATACTAAAGATTAAGAGATAAATTTATATTTTGTGATTATGGCTAAGACAGTTGAATTTAAGTATGCGCCCATGTTCCAGGTGGGCGAGGACAAGACGGAATATCGTCTGTTGTCAAAGGAAGGCGTAACTACCGCCGAGTTTGAAGGTAAGCAGATCGTGAAGGTTAGCAAAGAAGCCCTCACTCTCTTGGCCCAGCAGGCTTTCCACGATGTGGAGTTTATGCTGCGTCGCGAACATAACGAACAGGTGGCTAAGATCCTCACCGATCCCGAGGCCTCTGAGAATGATAAGTATGTAGCCCTGCAGTTCCTGCGCAATGCAGAGGTGGCTTGCAAGGGTATCCTGCCTTTCTGTCAGGATACTGGTACTGCCATCATCCACGGTGAGAAGGGACAGCAGATATGGACTGGTTTCGAGGATGAAGAGGCTCTGAGCCTTGGTGTGTTCAACACCTTTACTCAGGACAACCTGCGCTACTCGCAGAACGCTCCTCTGAACATGTACGACGAGGTGAACACTCGTTGCAACCTGCCTGCACAGATTGACATCGAGGCAACAGAGGGTGCTGAGTATAAGTTTGTGATGGTAGCTAAGGGTGGTGGCTCTGCCAACAAGACCTACTTCTACCCAATGACCAAGGCTACCATCCAGAACGAGGGTACACTCATCCCATTCCTGGTAGAGAAGATGAAGAGTCTGGGTACAGCTGCATGTCCTCCATACCACATCGCATTCGTTATCGGTGGTACATCAGCTGAGAAGAACCTGCTGACAGTGAAGCTGGCTTCAATCAAGTTCTACGACGGTCTGCCAACAACAGGTGATGAGACTGGTCGTGCTTTCCGTGATATCGACCTGGAGCAGAAGCTGATTAAGGAGGCTCAGAAGATTGGACTTGGTGCACAGTTCGGTGGTAAGTATCTGGCACACGATATCCGCGTGATCCGTCTGCCTCGTCATGGCGCCAGCTGTCCTATCGGTATGGGTGTAAGCTGCTCTGCCGACCGTAACATCAAGGCAAAGATCAATGCCGATGGTATCTGGTTGGAGAAGATGGACTCTAACCCAACAGAGCTGATTCCTGAGGAGCTGCGCAAGCCAGGTGAGGGCGGCAAGGGTATCGAGATCGATCTGAATGAGGGTATCGATGCTGTACGTGCTGAGCTCTCTAAGTATCCTGTAAGCACCCGTGTGAACCTGAAGGGTACCATCATCGTGGCTCGTGACATCGCTCACGCTAAGCTGAAGGCTCGTCTGGATGCTGGTGAGGGTATGCCTGACTACTTCAAGAAGTACCCAGTACTGTATGCAGGACCAGCAAAGACTCCAGAGGGATATCCTTGTGGATCGATGGGACCAACAACAGCTAACCGTATGGACCCATACGTTGATGAGTTCCAGGCTAACGGTGCATCGCTCGTGATGATTGCCAAGGGTAACCGTTCTGATGTTGTTACCGAGGCTTGTAAGAAGCATGGTGGTTTCTACCTCGGAACCATCGGTGGTGTAGCCGCTGTTCTCTCAAGGAGCTCTATCAAGAGCGTTG
>JAEEGK010011914.1_pt1 | contig 19803 bp, 12 predicted proteins | sample 8958771 | NCBI WGS metagenome assembly JAEEGK01 (sample SAMN16246547, study PRJNA631951) | gut metagenome | biome: gut microbiome; feature: rumen; material: SC-attached | host: Bos | place: Iran: Karaj | collected 2018-10
GGCTTTCCACCGTGAAGGACTGCGACCGCATCGTCGTCCTCGACGGCGGCAGGATCATCGAGGAAGGAACCTACGACGAACTGACAAACAAGGGCGGCTTCTTTGCCGAGCTGGTGGAGCGCCAGCGGATAGACTGAATCTGTCCGACCTTTCCGCATGAGCGGAGCGTTCACGCGGAAACGTGAAAATTTTTTCAAAAAACCATTGCCAAAAATCAAAGTGCTTCGGCTATATAAGTAGACGGAAAAGGAGCGAGGTGATGCAAATGAACATGGAAAAGCTGCTGGCAGGGCTATTCGATTTTCAGAAATTGGAGAAGGAACCGGCTCTGCAAAGCGTGATCGACGAGGTTGAGGCGCGGTACTTTTACGCGGAGCTCACCGACGATGAGCTGGATACGCTCTCAGCGGCCGGCGACCCGTTTTCGCGGTCACCCGACCCAAAGGAAAGAGATCGGAAAACGTGACGGCGCTAACGCAAGGCGAGAACTACGCCGCCTATCGGGAAAAGGTGCTCTCCTACCTCAGCGGGAAAATGGAAAGCCCGGAGGACGCGGAGGATCTGTGCGAGGAAGTCTTTGAGCAGGTATGCCGTTCACTCCCCCGATTTGAGGAAAAATCGTCCCTCTCCACATGGATCTACCGAATTACCCGATACACTTTGATTGACTATTACCGCACGAAACGTACTGCCGAACCGCTCACTGAGGAGCTTGCGGCCCCGGATGATTTGGAGGAAGACTTCATCCGCAGGGAAACGCTGGAGCGTCTGGCTTTCGCGCTGAAAGCCTTGCAGCCGGAGGAACGGGATATTATCGTTCTGCGCTATTACAGAGGGAAAACGCTGACAGAAATATCTCGGCTCACCGGCATCAGCTACGGTATGGTGAAGGTGAAGCACAAAAAAACGCTGGAGACCTTGCGTTCCCAGCTTATGTAAAGAACCCTCGGGTTTCTATGTCGGAAAACAATTCCGCTTTGAAATAAAAACAAAAGCTCAAAGTCTGAAAGGAGTAAACACCATGAAGAACAGAAAAAAGCAGATCGAGAAGATGGCCCAAGAGGCTGTGAAGAAGGCATCCGAAGCGGTCAAGAGCGCCAACGACGCCCTGACCGAGGCCCAGACCGCTCTTCGTGTCATGGAGGAGCTCTCCGACGATGACCTGGATCAGGTCGCCGGCGGGGGGAATCCCTTTGGGGAGAACCCGCCCTATGTCCCGCCTCAGCCCATCGACGATAAAGATCGGCCTGATATGTGATCTGTGATTTTTATCAACAAGGAGTCGATTCCCTATGAAACGATTTTGTAAAAGATCGCTGGCCGTGCTGCTTGCCGTCCTGATTCTGTTCGGGACCTGCGAGGCGGGCGTGGCCTACGCCGTGGACGAGATCGACAAGGCGATCAATCCGGCGGAGCAGATCGATCTGACCGTGCCGGAGGCGTTCGCGGACGGTGAAAACTGGTTCTTCATCGCCAACGCCGACTGGAGCGCCGGCGAAAAGAGCGGTGAAAAGCTCTACATCCCGATCCAGCGGGCAGGCGACCTGAATTCTGAGGCCGAGGTGACCCTGAAGGTCATCGACCTGTCCGCCAAGCACGATGTGAACTACACCGTGGAGGTCTATAAGGAAAAGGTCACGCCGGAGACCGCCATCGCGGATCTCTCCATGGTGGAGCTGGCCCAGAACGCCGACGGGCAGGAAGAAGTCCAGCTGGGCAGCGAGAACGACATGGGCCAGGTCCTCTATGAGGTCGGCGGCGCGGACATCGTGGACGGTGAGGGCAGTGTGGTCGGCAGCATCAGCGCCACCCCGATGGACGAGAACGGCAATCCCATCCCCGAACCGGAGGCCGAGACCGCGGCGGATGAGCCGGAGGCCGAAACCGCGGCGGACGACGGGGAATCCTCGGACGAAGCATCCGAATGGACAGAAGCGGAGCTCTCCGGCCCGGCGGCGCTGCTGGCGGCCCGGAACGCGGCCACCGGCACGATCTCCGACCGGCAGCCGCTGGCGGCTCCCGATATGACCGAGCAGGCCCTCATGGCGGGGGAGGAGTTCGGCAAGGACATGGCCGCCGCCACAGAGGACGGCTACCCCGGCAGAGAATATACTCTGCGCTTCAAGGCCGGGGAGGACGCCAAATTCCTGGTGATCACCCCGCTGTATTCCGAGGCGGCGGAGGGCGACGCTCAAATCCTGCTGATGCTCAAAAACCCCGGTGAGGGCTGGGCCATCGGCGAGAACGTAAACCCCGTGTCCGTCACGATTCTTGACGAGGATGAGCCGGAGCCCGTCACCGTCTCCATGGCGACGGAAACGATCACCGCCGAGGACGGCAAGGCGGTTATTACCGTCACCCGACAAGGCCGCATCAACGCCATCAAGGGCGTGCAGCTCAGCTCCTGGGGCGGCAGCGCCACGGAGGGCGACGAGTACAGCGGCGTGGGCGCCAAGCTCTATTTCCCCATGGGCATCACCAGCCGCACTGTGGAGATCCCAGTGTACCACGGCACGGAGCAGAAGGACTTCTACGTCACCATCACGGCGCTGGAGGACGAGGAGATCGGTACGGCCACCACCCATGTCATCATCCCGGCGGCGGAAACCGACGCCGACGGCGAGCTGATGGGCATTTCACAGGTCAACGGCCACCCCTATACCGACCCCATCAACCTCAAGGCCGGGTCGTATGACAAAGGCGGCTTTTACTCCGATACCAGCTTCTATCTGTGCACGAGCACTAACACAAAGGAGACCGTCCATTTCTGGCTGGATACCTCTGTGTACGGCTATGCCTATGACGGCATCTATCTGGAGTATAACGGCTTTCAGAACTGGTGCAACGCCGAATACCGGCTGGTGCGCTGGACAGGAGATAACGCGAACCGCGTACACACCAACTCTATCAAGGATGGCGGCTGGTCAACAAACCACTGGCTTTACAGTGCCTGGAACGCTCCGAAAGCCTCCGAGAAGTACTCCATCGAGGCGGCCAACGTGGAATACGACGGCTTCAAATGGAACGACAAATACTGTCAGATGAATGTCGCGAACGTCCGGCTCGTCAAGCGGCAGTTCGACATCAACGTGGAAAAGGCCGAGGTCAAGCCCCTGCTCGGCGTGGACGACGCGTATGTGCTGAACAACTACGAGACGGTCTTTCTGGACAGTGGCACGGCTTCCAAACGCACCCTCTGGACGGGGGACAGCTTCGCCATCACCGCCCAGCAGCCCGATGGCTTTCTGCGCCTGGTGGGGCTGGAGGCCAAGTCAACGGACGGCGCGTGGGTCCGCATCGCCTCCATCGACGGCTCCAGCGCCACCATCACCGTGGATATGAACGCGGACAACATCAACGCGCTGAGCGGCAAGAATCTCATTAGCTGGAGCACCAACGGCAAATGCGATAACGGCGGAGACTTCTATAAGGGCACACTCACCGTGCGCCCGGTGTTCGAGTACCAGAACGCCTCCGTGGAGCTGCAGCAGAATTCCAACGGTGAGCTGTATATGACCGCGCCCACCCCCAACCTGCTGTGGGACTTCAACTCGGATAACGCCATGAACAGCCACATGGGCTCTAATTGGATCCATCAGGTGAGCTATACCGGCACAACTGACGGCACCAACAACTATTACACCTTCACCGCCTCCGGCAGCGACCCCTACGTGTCTATGGACACCCCGGTCTCCGATGCGGACAGCATCAAGTGGGTGAAGGTCCGTTATTACTATAAGGACGCCGACAACTCCCCCGACGTCAAAATGGAGTTCTTCGCCAGCTGCGGCAGCGCCGGCAAGAGCATCGGCAATACCAACGTCCAGATTCCCATCACAGGCGACGGGACTTGGCATGAGGAAGTATTTCAGATCACCAACAGCAACTGGAAGGGCGACGTGAAGTGGCTGCGTCTGGATCCCATCCAGGGCGGAAAAGCGAACGACGCGATCTGCATCGACTATGTGGCCTTTTTCTCCGACGAGCTCAGCGCCAAAGCCTTCCGGAGCGAGTCCGAGGTCCATACGGAAGGTACCTACACCTACCATCTGGGCGACACTCCCTACTTCCGTACCGTGGTCAGCGCCACCGGTAGCCAAAACAACCTGAGGGGGGACGGCGTCACCTACCAGATCAGCCAGCGCGGCAAGACCGGTGTGGTCAAGGATTGGACGGACTCCCATTACCTGAGCGGCAATAGCAAGCACGGCGTGACCCTCACCGGCGCCGGGCAAGACATTCACGTTGTGGTGGATCTGCCCTACTACACCTTCAAGCCCACCTTCACGGAGGTCGGAAACTGCGTGACCGTGGAGGTCTCCAAGGCGGCGCTGGATTATCTGGATACCTCCAAGGGCTTCTTCGCGATCTCGGGCGTCACCCGCGCGGAGGCGGGGGACAGTTACGTCTACACCGTCTATCAAAACGTCAACTCCAACGTGCGTGTTTCCCTGACAGCCGTGGCCAAGAGCGGCGCAATCGCCTTGTGGACCCAGAGCAACGGAGTGCAGTCCGGCGGCTCCACGGTGGACTTCTTCACGGCGGAGCGCAGCGCCGCCAACCGGGTGAAGCTCCAGGTGTGGACCAGCGGCGGGCTCATGTCCGACGACGGGGACGGGGCGCTCATGGACGACTTCTCCTTCACCCCCACCTACGCCTCCATCAGCGGCACCGTGACCACCTCTACCTTCAACCTGACGTCGCAGCGCAGCGCCGCCAACTCGGTGGCGGCCCCCAACGCCTACGTGGCTTACGGCGACGCGGGGACCTGGACCGACGAAAACGGCCACTTCGAGCTGCCCGCCATCTTCACCCTGGCCGGCTTGCCGGTGACCTACACCGTCACCTATAACGGCGCCACCAGCATCCTGCTCGCGAACGTCCCCGCCGCCAGCGCCTCCAAGAGCACGAAGGTCAGCGACGCGGGGCAGACCGTGGAGGCCGTCACCGCCAACGTGGGCGCGGTGAAGGTGGACGCCTTCTCCGAGGAGGGCGCGCACTTTGTCAGCGCCTACGCCGACCAGATCGGCGTCCTCTACGGCTCCATCAACGCCCTGTCCATGAACGGCAAGCAGCTCACCTTCACCGTCAATGTGGCCCAGGGGCAGGACTATGACCTCAACGGCACCACTTATCAGGAGCACATCAAGGACGTGACGCTGTACTTTATGAACCAGTACACGGGAGAGGTTCACGGGATGTTCTCCTCCAGCAGCACGGGGGAGCGGCCTTCCGGCATCGACTGGAGCTGGGACGAGGATACCGGCGTGTTTACCCTGACCATCGCCAAGTTCTCCCCGGAAACCCCGGAGAACTGGACCTACGGCGACGTGCTCATGGCGCAGCTGACCACGGACAAAAAGGTGGCCCTCTCGGCCTTTGCGGACCAGGATATGCACTATGACCCGGTGTCCACGGGCTACGGCGTCTTCGCGGACCCGGACTACAAGCCCCAGACCTTCCAGTTTGACATCGACGACGTGGCCCAGATGGTGGGCGCCACCCCCCAGACCGACGGGGACGGCAAGCTGCTCGATGACGGCAACAGCTACAGCTTCGGCACTTTCCCCTACATAGGGGCGATCACCACGTCGGTGCACGTGTTCATCGCCGTGGCGTCCACGGGCATCTCCAAGGCCGCAAAGCGGCTCCGGTCAGACGTGGCCGCTGCCGCCGAGGACAGTTACGACTTGTCCTGGATCAAAGACGGTGACTGGTATGTCCCTGACTACGGGCTGGGTGTCGGCGAATACGGCGACGACGACAATTACTGGGGCAGCATCAGCGCCTTCTTTGACATTGTGCCCACCCAGTACGGCGGGATGCGCTTCATGGTGGGCGCGGTCTACACCTACAACGGAGGCTCGGGCTATAAGAGCCAGAGGAACCCGTACAACAAAAACCTCGAAGTAATGCGTTATCGCTTTACTGATGTCGTCGATGCTTATGAAGAATGGCAGGGAACCTCTAAATATTGCGGAACTAAGTCGTACTTGGAGAATGAAGTCAAGAGCAATTTTGGCGGTCCGCACTTCACCTTCTCCGGGTTCATCGGCTTCTATCTGGACTACGGCTATGTGGAGATCACCAATAACGGCACCCAGGAAAAGAGCCACGAGATGGTGTACATGGGCGCGGGCGGCTTCTTCGGAGGCAGCGTCAGCGGCGGCTATACCTGGCCCTTCGTCATCGTCTTTGTTCCGGCCTATATCAATGTGGATGCGGGCTTCAACATCACCTTCTTCCTGGGCTCCGAGGGCGACCCCCAAAAGACGCTGGACAGCTTCTACGATACGGACGAGCTTACGGGCCAGGATTTCAGCTTCACCTGCGAGATCTACGGCAAATTCTACGGTTCGGTCACCATCGGCGTGGGCTTCTATAAGGTGCTGGGCATGCGGGTGAGCGCCGGGGTGTCCTTCGAGCTCGGCTACAGCAGCAACATGACCGAATGGTACCCACAGCTCTTTGACAGCGACTTTGGCTATGTGTCGGAGGCGACCTTCGCCGGCACGCTGGACCTGATCGTCACCTCCATCGACGTGTACAAGGCCAGTTGGCCCCTGCCCCTGGCGGGCGGCTTCATGTACTACTTCCAGGAGTACCGCCGGGCCACGAAGTGCATCACCTATGTGGAAAGCGGCATCTCTAAGGGAAAGGGCAGCGACTCGGCCCAGGCACGGGCCAGGGAGCTGATCGTCGAGCTGCGGGCCATGATGAATGCCGAGAAGGACGTGAACGGCGACGATCTCCGCAGCAAGACCTATGAGCTCAAGGACTACGCCTATAATAACGACATCATCGATTGGGTTATCAAGAACACCATCGAGACGAACTCCCAGAGCGGCATTGCCAGCATGATCATCAACGGCGTGACCCAGGATGATGATGACGGCAGCGGCATCCGCTATCACACCAACGGCCACGTGGATTCCCAGTGGGTCGCCGGGGACGGTCAGCTCATGGCGGCGTATCAGGCCGTGCGGTCCACCCCTATCATGGAGGACGCCTACGCCCAGCCCTCCAGCAAGATCGTCGGCATCGGCGACAACCGCTTCCTGATGGTATTTCTGGACGACGAACCCAGCCGGGACAACATCATGGCCGCACAGCTCAAATGGACGATTTACGACGCATCAAACGACACCTGGACGGTGCCGCAGGCAGTGCAGAATGACCATACCGCCGACGGCAAGCCAAGTCTTGTTGACGCGGGGGACAAGGTGATCCTCTCCTGGGCGTCTCCCACGGACGCGAAGTATGACGCGCTGAAAAACGCGGTTGCGGAGGAGATTGGTTCCGACAACAACGCGCTCATTCAGGTAGCGCTGGAGGACGACCCCGCCCGTGTGATGAGCACCTTCGATATCTTTACGGTGGAGTTTGACAAGTCCAGTCGGAGCTTTGGTTCGATCACTCAGCTCACCGACGATGATTTCTACGACGACTATCCCCAGGCCATCTATGACCAGGAAACGGGAGATTACATCGTCGTGTACTACAAGACCGCCCAGGACACCGAGGCGTACACCGGCGGCGGCGACAAGCTGACCGACCTGGTGGGCGTCAGCGCGGATCCGAATAAAACCTACAGCCTCCTGTGCTATATGCTCTATAACAACCAGACCGATGCTGTGGACACCAAGGGGCAGACGCACGCGGCAGGCTGGGCCAGAGACTACTACTTCCCGAATGAAACGGCGGAGGACGCTGCGGCGCAGGAAAAGAGCCTTGCGACATGGAAGGGTCAGCGGATAATTGATACCCGTGTGAGGAATGCGGACGGCAGTTTCTACAACGATCCGCCCATCACCGACCTGACGGTCTGCGCGGGCTACAACGGCTTTGGGACCTACGCCTTCACGGTGGATAAGGACTTTGATCTCTCCACCGCCGAGGACCGGGAGCTGTGGCTGCAAATCTACAACTTCAAGACACACAGCAGCTACTATGCCGTCAACGTGGCCGGCAGCGTGACCGAGACCACCGACCGGTATGACAGCACCGCCGGCGGCTACGTCCCCGTCACCGCCACCCGGCAGGTGGAGGTGGGCGCACCGAAGCTCATCCGCAACGGCGGCAATACCTTCCTGTTCTGGCGGGAGGACGGCGAGACGCTGAAGTATCTCAACGTCACCGAGATGATGAACGCCAAGGTCGCAGCAGTCGCCAATCCAGACGAAAACAACGAAAGCGACTGGACCTATGCAGTCAAGTCCGACGGCACCTTTGCCACCGATGCTGTCACGGGCATCACCTATTCGCCCCGGGCGCAGAAGGTGGACTTCGGCTCCGCCTTGACCGAGGACGCCATCCACATTACCGACTACGAGGTCATGGCGGACAAGGACGATAACCTCTATGTGGTCTGGACGGATACGGTGACAAATGAAGTCACCAACGAGATTGGCGAGACCCGTCCCGTCACCGCGCAGGAGATCTACGCCTCCGCGCTGATCAAGCAGCCGGAAAAGACCGTCACCGGCACCGACGAAAACGGCGAGACAGTCACCGACACCACCCAGACCGCCCGCTGGTCCAAGCCCTACCGTCTGACGAAGGAGAACGCCTTCAACGACGGTGTAGCCCTGGCGCTGGACAAGGACGGCGGCCTCATCATCGTCCACAACCAGTACACCAAGAAGACAGCCCAGAGCGAGGCCGAGGTGATGAAGCTCCTGGACGAGGGGAAGATCGGCCTGACCCAGGACGCCGAGGGCAACTACTACGCCGCGACCATCGAGTATAACTCCCCGGTCAGCCTGATGGTCACCCGCTGCGACAAGGTGGGCTCTCTGGAGGCCACGCAGTTCACCTTCTCTGACGATACCCCCGTGGCCGGCGAGACCATCAAGGTCAAGGCCGCCATCGAGAACGTTGGCCTTACCGATGCCGAGGGCATGGACGTGACCTTCTACGAGTACAAGAACGGCAAGCAGGGCAAGCAGATCGCGCATACCACGTCCGACGACACCATCACGGTCAACACCGCCAAGGAAGCCACCTTCTACTGGACGGTCCCGACGGACGGCCCGGCGGGGTACAGCATTGAGGCGGTCATCAAGGAGAAGAAGCCGGACGGCAGCTACTACGACTCGGTGAAATCCTATTCCGATGTGTTTGAGACAGCGCCGGCCTACGCCCTTGAGTTGACGGACGTTACGCAGGAGGGCGATCAGTTCCGGGTTGATTTCAAGGCGGCGAACACAGGCAACGCCGACGCCGAGGACGGCACCAAGGTGGAGCTCCGTCTGGTGGGCCTGTACGGCGATCTGGACAGCGACCGCTACGGCAACCTGGAGACCAACGTGCTTTACAGCAAGGATATCACAAGCGAGTTGAAGGCCAAGACCCTGCTGGAAAAGGTTGAGGGCATCGACAAATACGCGCTGTCGCAGGACACAGTTTACGAGGGCGACGTGTTGGTGGATATCCCCGCCAGCGTGTTCCGTTACTGTGGCTACGACGCGATCCGGGTGGTCGTGACCGATAAAAACGGAAGCGTGATTGAGGAAAGCAGTCAGCACCTTGTGCGGCTGGCCGAGCCGATGAATCTGGAGCTGAACGGCGGCAATGTCATCAATCTGAGCGCCGATGCCACTGTGCAGGCCGTGCTGGACTACAATGCCAACGTGTTCATCGACAAGGGTACTGTGGTCTACACTGTGGACGATCCCACGATCGCCACCGTGGATGAGAACGGCATCGTCACCGGCCTGAAAAACGGAACCACCACTCTGACGGCCACCCTCCTGCCCTACGGCAGCACGGTTTCAACAACAGTCAAGGTTGGTTCCGGCGGAACACCCAGCCCCAGCCCCAGCCCCAGCCCCAGCACACCGTCCACAACGGAAATCACCGTGGAGATTTCCTCCGACGAGGGCAGCGTTTCCGTCACCGCTAAAGTGAGCGGCAACACCGCCGCCGTCACCGCGCCGAGTGACGCGCAGATGGAGGAAATCGTCGGCAAGAGCAAGGAAACCGGCGCTGTCACCATTGATCTGAGCAGCCTGCCGGAGACCGTCACCGCCGTCAGCATCCCCGCTGAGACCGTCAAGACCATCAGCGATGCCATGAAAACGAGCGGCGAGGGACTGACCATCAAGCTGCCGAATGCGACTGTAACCTTTGATCCTGCGGCGCTCAGTGAGATTGCCAAGCAGACCACCGGCAAGGATCTGAAGCTCAATGTGGACCCGATCACGGAGAACAAGCTGAACGCCAAGCAGAAGGATGCCGTGGCCGATCTGGATGTGCAGGCGGTCTTTGACATCTACCTGACCAGCGATGGCAAGCGTATCACCGACTTCGGCGGCGGCAAGGCCGCGATCCAAGTGACCTATAAGGTCGAGGACGGCCAGCAGCCGGGCGGCATTGAGGTTTGGTATGTAGCCGACGAGGGCGGAAAGACATGGATTCCCACGACGGCAACCGCCGATTCCGTCACTTTCACCGTGACGCACTTCTCCAACTACATTTTGACCTATGACGAAACGCTGCCGGGAGCCTGCGCCAAGGATGACGATTGCCCGATGACCCCGTTCACCGATCTGGACAAGAGCTCGTGGTATCACGATGGCGTCCATTGGGCGCTGGAAAACAGCGTGATGAACGGTGTGGGCAACAGCAAGTTTGATCCCAGCGGCACAACCAGCCGCGCCATGATCGTCACCATGCTCTACCGTATGGAGGGTGAGCCGGAGGTCACATCGGAAATGACCTTTGACGATGTACCGGCAGACATCTGGTACACCAATGCGGTGGCCTGGGCGGAGGCCAATGAGATCGTCAACGGCGTGGGCGACAACAAGTTTGCTCCCATGGCGGATCTGACCCGTGAGCAGCTCGTCACCATTCTCCAGCGTTACGCAAACTACAAGGGCATTGACACCAGCGAGGGTGAGATGAAGCCGCTGAAGGACTTTGATGACACGAGGTACATCTCCGATTGGGCAGTCAAGGCATTCCGTTGGGCCGTGGACGCCGGAATCATCAACGGCACCGGCAACGGCAAGATCAGCCCCAAGACGGACGCCAGTCGCGCGCAGGTGGCCACCATGCTCATGCGCTACGATTCGATCACTCAGTAACATTCCATGAAAAGGTCCTCCCGGCTTTCGGACTGGGAGGACCTTCACAGAGGAAACTTTGAAAGAGCTGCGGATGGACTTCGGCGCAGTAGAAAAAGCAGAAAAGAGGTGTGCCGATGGGCCTGAAACGCAGAAAGATTGCTTGGATCATGGCTGTTTTCATTACCGTGAGCCTGGTAAACGGCGTACCGGCAAGCGCGGCCAGCGAAACGGAAACCGAGTACATCGTCAAATACAAAGAAAGCGCCGCCTGGCTCATGGAGGACGACAGCGTACCCTTCGATGTAGTCACAGAAGCTGAGATGAAGCGTCTGAAAAGCTCCGGTTTGCTGGAATGGTACGAGCCGGACGGAGTAATGACGCTTCTGGACGAAACGGCTTCGCCCTGGTACGAGGATGACAAATGGGACCTTGCTCTCATCCAAGCGGACGCGGCTTTTGAACAGAACTACACGGGCCGGGGCGTGCGGATCGGCATCCTCGACTCCGGGATCAATCCCCATGCGGACCTGACGGGCAATCTTCTTCCCGGCCACAACTATTTGGAGGATGCGGACGCGGATAACACCATCGACGCCTACGGCCACGGGACCCTCGTCGCCGGTCTGATTTCCGGCGCCGGCGAAAACGGTGCCATCGGGGTTGCGACCGGGGCGGAGATCGTCCCTTTGAAGGTCACGGACGGCAAAGCGGTAATGGTAAGTACTGTGTGCCGCGCGATTTATGGCGGGATCAACGACTACGACTGCGACATTCTGAATCTGAGCCTCGGCATCACGTCAGAGTTTGAATCCCTGAAGGAAGCTGTGGACTACGCGGAGGAACAAGGCGTTTTGATCGTGTCCGCAGTGGGCAACAACGGGACAAGGAGCCTGTATTACCCGGCGGCGTATGACAGCGTCATCGGCGTGGGGACGGTGGATCGTGACGGAAGCGTGTACTACCACTCAAACCGCAATGACAGCGTTTTTCTCACCGCGCCCGGCGTGAACGTAAAGACCACAGGGCATTTGGGAGGCTATGTGACGGCAAGCGGCACCTCCTTCGCTGTTCCGTATGTAACGGCTGCAGCGGCTGTGATGCGAAGCTGCGATCCCTCGTTGACGCCGCGCCAAATCATGCAGATCCTATCGGAAACGGCAACGGACCAAGGCGCGGAGGGCTATGACGATTATTACGGCTACGGCATCCTGAATATCGCCGGGTGTGTGGAAGCCTTAACGGGAGAGTCGGACCCAACGCCGGAACCGTCGCCAGACCCTGCGCCTGAGCCAACGCCCGACCCGGAGCCGTCCGGCGAACCCCAACCGCAGCCATCTCCTAAGCCGTCCCCTTCGCCGGAGCCGGAACCAAAGCCTTCTCCTGAGCCGGAAACGGAATGGAAAACAGGTTTTAAAGATTGCCCGGGCGATGGCGGCTGCGTTATGGCGGCCTATGAGGATTTGGATTGCGTGGCCTGGTATCACGATGGCGTTCACTTTGCGCTGGAAAATGGAATTATGAACGGTGTCAGCGATCAGATGTTTGCGCCGAGCAGCTCCACCAGCCGCGCTATGATCGTTACCATGCTTTGGCGTATGGAGGGCGAGCCTGTGGTGAATGATACCATGAGATTTGCCGATGTGCCGTATGATACATGGTACACCGAGGCGGTCCGATGGGCGGCGTCTGAGCATATTGTGGACGGTTACAGTGCAGAACGCTTTGCCCCAAACGACAATGTGAGCCGGGAGCAGCTTGCCACGATCCTGTGGCGATATGCCAAGTACAAGGGTACAGACAAGATACCGGCAAGCAAAATCAATTTGGGCATCTACATAGACGCGGAGCATATTTCACGCTGGGCCTATGACGGGATGCAGTGGGCGGTCAACGCAGGACTGATTACCGGCGTGGGAAATGACAAGCTCAGCCCGGAAACGGACGCCAGCCGCGCGCAGGTCGCTGCGATGCTCATGCGCTATGAAGCCATCGAGCAGTAAGCAGTAAGAAATCCTCCCGTCCTGCGGGGCGGGAGGTGAAAAATCATCTCAAAAAGGATACGGTTTCACGCTGTAAGGAAGACCCTTGGAGCCCTGGAAATGGCAAAACAAGCCGTCGATCTGGCAAACAACGCGCTCATGTCCGCCATCCAGGAGCTGGACGACGATGAACTCGACAAGGTCGCCGGCGGTGGAGAATTCGATGATGTGCCTCCCGTAATCGAGAACCCCTACGACCCCGATGACGAGCCAAGATATTGATTGATGAAACTGCAGCGAGAGAATGGTGTGAGTGATCTCTCGCCGCAAAGAAGCAGGACACGCTGACAGTATTGGCGGTCGCGTTCTGAAAAAGCTGATAATCAAGGTGCTGCACTCCTGCACGGGTGGTGCGGCACCTTGACTGCTTTATAGAATTCAAAGAAGGGGGCAACCTCTAACAGAGCCGTCAAAAACAGATGAATTCCTGTAGCATCACCTCTTCGACTCGTTCCCGGATGCTGTACATCCGTTGTACCCATTCCATCTGATCCAGCGCTTTCAACTCCTCTGTCACACCCTCGCGCTCGGCATACTGCTTCATCAGCAGGTCAAACATCTCACTGGCCGAGCGGTCGATTTCTTCCAGATGGGCGTTGAGCTTGCCGCTGAGAAGCAAACCGGTGTAGATGCCGTCGTGGTGCTTTCTCAAGAATTCTCGCCGTCTTTTACCCCATACCCCTATCCGGGGAATCTCCGGGGGAATCAGGTCAGGGATCAAATAATCGCCTTCACGATGGTATGTAAGCTCATTCATTATTAGAACCTCCCCAATCGTTTTTTCGTCGGCGCGTCGATGACCCGCAGGATCAGATCCTCTATCGCTGTCGTATCAGCACCGGCGTCCAACATCTGTTTCCATTCTTCATATAAAGCTCTGACAAGCAGCCCGTGCTCATAGCGATCAAGCTTTAACTGTTTGACCTTGCCCATAATTATGCCCTCCTTTTCTGCCTTCATTGTAGAGGCAGATCGATTGAATGTCGAATGTGCGAAACCGTATAATACCCAGCACGCTTCACGCAAAAAACGCTCCCCCAAGCAAATCGGTTTCGGGGGTACGTGACCGATTCGCTTGGGAGAACGCTTGAATGAATGGCATTCAAGAGGTCAGCGGTTCGATCCCGCTTATCTCCACCAATTAGAAATGATGTTTTACTTTTTGCCGATAATGTAGTATCCTCAGATGGTAGTGAAGCGAATGAAGATGTTTTCCGCTGCGGATCGTGCGGTAAAACGCGGAGTCGCGGAGCGTACAGTGCGGAACTGCTGCGCTCACGGCCGACACGCCCGGCCTGAAGGGATAAAAAACAAGGAGGGTTCCCATGAAAACGCAAAAACTGATTTTCCTTTGCCTGATCCTCGCCCTGCTCGCATCGCTGCTATGCCTGCCTGCCTCAGCGGCGGGGATATCCGATTGGGACGCACTCTCAGCTGCCCTTGAAAAAGGCGGCGAGGTGAAGCTGAGCGCGGACGTGACCGCCCCGGCGGAGCGTGATCGCATTCTGGAGGTCCCGGAGGGCGTCACAGCCTCCTTGGACTTAAACGGCTTCACCCTTGACGGCGGCACGCCGGGGGAGGAGGACTGCGTCATCCTGGTCCGCGGCAGCTTTACGCTCAAGGACAGCTCCGCCGGCGGCGCCGGGCGCATCACCGGAACGCGCGACGCCGTGGACGCCATCGGCGGCGATTTCACCCTGGAGGGCGGCACGCTTGACGCCTGCGGCAACGACGGCATCGCGGTCGCGGAGGGCGGCAGCCTTAAGATGACCGGCGGCGCGGTGCGCGGCAGCGGCCAGATCGGCGTTCTCGTCACCGGCGAAGGCAGCACGGCCATTGTCTCCGGCGGCGAGATCAGCGGCAGCGTCGGCTACTACGGGGAAGGCGGGTTCTACAACGGCACCGGTCTGCAGGCCGAGTACGGCGCCGTCGCCGAGATCGCGGGCGGCGTCATCTCCGACAGCGTCTTCGGCGCCAAGTCCATCGATGCCACGCTCACGCTCTCCGGCGGCGAGGTGCGCGACAACTGCGAGGTGGCCTTCGGAGACGAGGGCACCTACGGCGGCGCAGGGCTCTATGTCTATCAGGGCCGGCTCCGCATAACCGGCGGCACCGTCTCCGGCAACTCCTGGACCGGGCTTTACACCGACGCAGGCTCGGAGACTGAGGTCTCCGGCGGCACGATCATCGGCGACGGGATGTTCGCCGTTCAGATCATGGACGGCGAAGTATCCATCACCGGCGGTGCGGTCACCGGCGGCAGGGAGGCGGCTGTCCGGGCCTTAAACGGAACGCTCGGCATTACCGGCGGCGAGATCGGCGGCAGCCCGAAGAGCGGCGTCTGGGTCCTGGGCGGCGGGGTCTCCATGACGGACGGCAGCATTGCCGACAACGAATGGTTCGGAGTCCGGATCTCCGAGGGCAGTTTTGAGATGAGCGGCGGCGCACTCTCCGGCAACGGCTGTTTCGGCGTGGTCCTGGAAAGCGCCGACGCGGATTTCCGCATGAGCGGCGGCACGATCTCCGGCAGCGGTCAGGGCGGCGTCGGGATCGCGGGCGGTACGCCGGCGCTGTCCGGCAGCCCGGTCTTCGCGGACAATGGCGGAGCAGATCTCATCATTTTGCCGGACACGACCCTCACCGTCGCCGGGCCTCTTGCCCTTGACGAGCCCCTGTCCGTAGCAGTAAGTGCGATCGGCGGCGGGGAAGTGACCTTCACCGCCGGCCTGCCCGGCAACGGCAGCGCGGAGGACTTCGCCTACGCCCTGCCGAGCCATAAAATCGAGGCCGGGGAGGACGGCGAGGCGAAGGCTGTCTTTATCCGGCGTTTCAGCGACGTGACGGGCGCGGAATGGTACGCCGACGTCGCTTCCTGCGCAGTGGCCTACGGCTTCCTTGACGCACGTGACGGGCGCTTTGACGGCAATCAGCCGCTGACCAGAGCTGAATTGGTCACTGCCCTCTGGCGCTTCGCCGGCAGCCCGAAGGCGGAGACGGACGCCCCCTGGCCTTATTCCGATGTGGCCGCCGATGCGCCGCTCGCAGACGCGATACACTGGTTAGAGGCGAATGGGTCCGTTTCGGATACCCCCGGATCGGCCGGGCCCGATAAGCTCGTGCAGCGCTATGATATGCTGGAACTCTGCCGGATCCTGCCCCGCGTGAGGGAACTCTATTCCGGCGCGGAGGTCTACGGAGAGCTTCCCTTCGCCGACGCCGGGGGACTGGACGAGGAATATACGCACTATGTCCTCTGGCTGACGGAGAGCGGCATCCTCCAGGGCTTTGACGACGGAACGATGGGCCTGGAGCGGATCGCCACCCGCGCCCAGCTCGCCGCGGTCCTGATGCGGCTGTTCACCTTGCCCGGATAAGACGGATCGCGATTAGTGGGATCTCTCAGTCTTTAACGCATGGGGCCGGCTCCGTGCTTGAAAACGGACTGCCGCATTGCGAAAAGGCGCGTATAAACAAACAGAAACGGTCAAAAAAAACCGCGAGGATCGAAAGGAGACGTCATAATGGAGGAGAAGAAAACCAACGAACTGACAGACGAAGCGCTGGACGCGGTCAGCGGCGGCATTTCCCGCCGTACAGGACGCAAAGCGGCCTGCCGGCGCTGCGAAGGCGAGTTCCCTGAAGCATCGCTGCTTGGCGGATACTGCAGCAATTGCCTTGACGAGCTTCATGAGCAGGGCGTTTACCCGCCGATCTGACGAAAGACAATGCCGTGAAAAGAGCAGGCGCCGGCATACTGCTTCTGTCGTTCGTGGCGCTGTGCGCCTGCGGGGGGACATGAATTGCCATGTATGACTATCTGATCGTCGGCGCCGGCTTGTTTGGCGCGGTATGTGCGCGCGAGTTGGCAGACGCGGGGGAAATCGGTCCTCGTCATCGAAAAGCGAGCGCATATTGCGGGGAATGCGTACACCGAAAGGATAGAAGGGATCATCGTTCATTCATACGGCGCACACGTTTTTCATACGAACAACAGGATCGTATGGGACTACGTCCGGCGTTTTGCGAGCTTTAATCACTTCACCCATTCTCCGGTGGCCAATTATCACGGTGAACTCTACTCGCTGCCCTTTAATATGTACACCTTCAACAAGATGTGGGGCGCAGTGACGCCTCAGGAGGCGGCTGCCAAAATCGAGGAGCAGAGGACGGAGATCACCGGTGAGCCGCGAAATCTGGAAGAGCAGGCAATTTCCCTTGTCGGAAGAGACGTATATGAAAAGCTGATAAAGGGATACACCGAAAAGCAATGTGGACGGGACTGCAAGAGGCTTCCCGCTTTTATCATAAAAAGGATCCCCGTGCGGCTGACTTTTGACAACAACTATTTCCATGCTCTTTACCAGGGCATCCCCACAGGAGGGTACACTCAGCTCGCTGCGAAGATGCTTGACGGTATCGAAACAAGACTTGATACCGACTATCTGCTTGACCGCGATTTCCGGAATGGGCTTGCAAAGAGGATCATCTATACAGGGCCGATCGACGCATTCTTTGACTTTTCCCTGGGATCGCTGGCATATCGGAGCCTTCGATTTGAAACTGAGGTCCTGGATATTCCAAACTATCAGGGTAATGCGGTCGTGAACTTCACGGATCGGGAAACACCGTGGACCCGTGTGATCGAACACAAATGGTTTGCGTTCGGGAAAGATGAGCTGGGAAACGATCTGCCCGGGACGGTGATCTCAAAAGAATACAGTTCTGAATGGAAGCCGGGCGACGAACCGTATTATCCCGTTAACGATGAGGAGAACGCCGAGCTGTATAAACGATACAAGGCATTGGCAGACAGGCAGAACCAAGTCATCTTCTGCGGGCGCATGGGCGAGTATCGGTATTACGATATGGATCAGACCGTTGCGGCGGCTCTGAATTTGACGGAAAAGCTGAAGTCAGGCAGTCCGGCATGATCGACCCAATGATTTGACAGGAAAAAAAGAAAGCTCACGGCGCTCTGACAAAAAATCTGAAAAATGAACCGGAGGAACGGCTATGGAAAACAGGAAAACCGAAAATACGAGCCCCGAACTCGCAGACGAGGAGCTGGACCGGGCATCCGGCGGAGGAGGAAACTTTTTTGCCGACCCTTATGAGAAAAAGTGCAGCCTCTGCTCGGGGAGACTGATCACCGATGAGGAAAAGAGGGCCGGCGTGTGCAGAAATTGCAGGAACGGCGGGATCGTTCCCGGCCGCCCCTGACGGTCATGCGGACCCCAAAAATTTGAAAATTGCTTGAATGAACGTGCCATGCGATGAAACGGCGCGTATCAATACGTGAAGACAGAACATTCATTTGGAGGTATACAATGGAGAATAAGACACCGTATGAACAGATGGCGAAGATCCTGACGAGCCTCACCGATGAGCAGAAGGAGCAGGCAAAAGCATGCGAGACGATGGACGAGCTGACGGCCTGCCTGGGCAAGCTGGGCGTCGCCCTGCCGGACGAGCTGCTGGACAACGTGGCGGGGGGTATGTCGGATTTGGAATACATCGAATTTTACTCCAATGTGGTGATGCCGATGATCGACAGGCTCGGGATCGGCCACGGCGACTGGCGGAAGCAGGATGAGCTGGAGCAAAAGCTCCTGAAGCAATACAGCCCCGATAAGCGGCTGTCGGATTACATCGTGTAAGCTGAATCAGTCATTCCATAGGAAGTCCTGCGGATGCTCTCCATGACAGGCGGCATCCCTGCAATCCTGCACGAACCGGACGGGCACAGCAGTATAAGCAAAAAACAGAGTGGCGGCGATCATCACCGCCGCTCTGTAAATCCTGTACAGACCGGATCGTGATTTACGATCTCTTCAACACGCTCCCGATTATTTTCCACCGGATGAGCGTTCGGTGTTCCGCTGAGCGGCGTTCCGGTGCAGCTGCCGTCGTGATGCTTCCGCAGGAAATCCCTGAGCCTCATGCCACAAATCCCCATGATCTGAAATCAAGGGGACAGGTACAGCTGACCGAGCGCATTACAGGCTGAGCACCGAAACGACGCTCCATGGAAACAGGCACCCGCCGGGATCCGGCGAGTGCCTGTTGTGCCGAGATGGGAAAAAACGCTTGCCTGTCTTCAGCCGTCAAAAATGAAAATCACTGTTCTTCCATCATGCGTTGATTTTTCATTGATGAAGTGGTATAATATGGTCGATTCTTGGAAAGTGGGGCGTGTCATGAAAAACCCTCCTTTTGAAATTACACAGGCGATGCTGACCGACGCGGCGGAGATTGCCGAGATGGTCGGCCGCCTTTCTGCGGGAAAACTGTCATCCAGCCCGATCCTGCGGCGAACGAATCGCATCCGCACGATCCAGGGCACCCTGGCAATCGAACAGAATACCCTGAGCGTGGAGCAAGTCACGGCTGTGCTGAACGGCAAGCATGTGATCGCGCCGCCGCGGGACATTGCTGAGGTCAAGAATGCCTACACCGTCTATGAAACGATGGCAGAGCTCGATCCCTATTCCGTTGATTCACTGCTTGCCGCCCACGGCGCAATGATGCACGGGCTGATCGACGAGGCAGGACTGTTTCGCTCCGGCGCGGTGGGCGTTGCAGACAGCGAAGGCAATATCCTTCACATGGGCACGCTGCCGAGATATGTGCCGGAGAGCGTGGAGCAGCTTCTGAAATGGGTCAAGGACAGCGACCTGCCCATGGTGATCAAA
>JAEEGK010011916.1_pt1 | contig 19803 bp, 9 predicted proteins | sample 8958771 | NCBI WGS metagenome assembly JAEEGK01 (sample SAMN16246547, study PRJNA631951) | gut metagenome | biome: gut microbiome; feature: rumen; material: SC-attached | host: Bos | place: Iran: Karaj | collected 2018-10
TTAAACCTAATTCTTCAAGTCCATCAAAAAGAAAATCAATTTGTGTATTTATATTATAATTATTATTAATTAAAGCATCTATTGTTCCTATCATTGATATTATATTTATTTGATCATCATATGCTGTACCTCCTTCTGTTAAATTATGTCCATCAAAATGTGCTGCTATTAATAATTTGTTTTTATTTGTTGAATTTTTATTTTTTGGAATTAATTTTACTAATATTGTAGGTATATATTTCAATTTTGAATCTGATGTTTCATATGTAGTGTTTATTAGTTTTTCTATTTCTATTTCTATGTTTGGATTTTTTTTTGATTGTTTTAATTCAGTTAAAAGAATTTCTATTTTTTGGATAAATTTATAATATGAATCTGAAAATGTATATCTTTGATAAGAAGTTGTCTCTTTCCAAAGTTTTATATATTTTTCATCATTGAAGGAATTATTTGAATACAATTGAATGATTTTTCCTTCAGAGAGAAGTTGAAAAAAATAATATAAAGAAATTGTAATTAAATAAATCAAAAATATATGAATTAAATTTTTTTGATTATCTTCCATTTTTTTTTTGTTTAATCATAAAATATGAATTTTGATTTGACAATTTTTTGTAAAAAAATTTTAATATATATATAAATTGAAAAAAAAGAGAAAATGCTTACAAAAAATTTTTATATAAAATGGAAAATAATTTAAAAAAATTAGACGATAAATATATTATAGAAGAAGAAATCTCCCAAACAAAAAATTCAAAAATATACTTTGGATATTCAATTAACAATCCATCAGAAAAAATAATAATAAAAATATTTAAAGCAACAAATTTCGTAAAAAGCAATTTTGAAAATCTTTTATTTGAAATGAAAAAATTAAACAATAAAAATATTGCTTTAATAATAAATGGAGGAAATGGAATGATTAAATCATTAAATACAATAATTAAAAAAAATGTTTATTATATTATAAATGAATACCAATCTAAAGGAGATTTATTTCCATATTTGATTAATTGTGATAAAGGTTTTGGAGAAGAAATTTCAAAAATGTTATTTTGTCAAATTTTATCAGGTTTAAATTATTATATTGAAAATGGAGTTTTTATAGAAAAAATAAAATTTGATAATATATTATTAGATAAAGATTATTAAATAAAATTATCTGATTTTTTTCTTGAAAATATTAATTATAAAAGTGCTTTTAATATTAAAAATTATGATCTAGCATCCATTTTATTTTCTTTAGTTACGGGTAGAGATCCTAAAATTTTAGGTAAAAATATTACAAAAGATAAATTAGATAAATTTTGGTTTTCTGCAAATATTAATAATATTAATGTTGAAAATTTAAGTAAAGATTTTATAGATTTATTTAATAAAATTATTTTAGAAAATGATTTCAATATTAATGATATTAACTTTAATGAAAATATTAATTTATCAAAATCAAATTTATTAAATAATAATTATTACCAGAAAATATTATCACATCCTTGGTTTAATGGAATAAAAATTGAAAGTATTTTATTAAATATAAACAATTGTTATGATAAAGTTAAAAAAGAATTTGAACAAAGATATTTTTTAATGCATAATAAAAATATTAATAATACTGAATTTTTAGCACAAGATGTTTTAATGATTAATACTTTTTATAATCAAATTAATATTTCAGATGCTCCTTTAATTGAAAGAATTGGAACTCAAAATTCTCAAAAAAAAAAGTCAGATATTAATTATAATAATTCCAACAAATGTTTTCAATGTTTTAGAAATTTATTTTATAATTTATTTAAAAAAAATTATTTTTCAAATGAAGCTAAATGTATTAAAGATAAGAAATTTCATAATAATTCAATTAAAATTATTCATATTGAATTTAAAGGATTAAATTGTAATGAATATATGGAAAGAATTGTTAAAATTTGTAAACAATTTTCTCGAATTGAAATAAAAAATAATTCAAAATTTAAAATTTATTGTTATTTAAATGAAAATGATGAAGAAATATTAATTATAAAAATATCATTAAGAATAAACAAATATACAAATAGTTATGATTTAATAATTCAAAAAATAACAGGTGATAATTTTGACTATATGAATTTTTCAAAAACAATAATTGAAATGATTGAAAAAATTAAAATATAATATAAATTTAAAATTATATTATTTATAATAATATAAATAATTTTTTTATCATTTTATAAAATAATAAATTCATAAATTAAAATGATACAAAATAATCAAGACACTAAAGAAATAAATAATATAAATAATTTAGATATAAAAGACATTCCATCACGTTTAGTAATAAAAAACATTCCTCATAGTTTAAGTGATAATCAAATCAAAGATATTTTAAAAAAAAATTTTGAAGAACATATCAAAGATGATATTCTAATTTGTAAATTAGAAAAGAAATATTCTTTAAAAAAGAGAAATAAAATATGCTTTATTACAGTTGATAATTTAAAAACAAGAAATGAAATTTATGATTTTTTTTCTACTTTTGAATTAATTGATCCAAAAGGAATAAAACAAAAATTGACTGTGAATGATTGTTTATATCAATCAAAAATAAAACCTGAAAATGACCCAATTGGAAATACAATTGATTCATGTGAACATTTTCTCAAATTCAAAGAGTATTTTGCAAAAGAAAAATTAATTGAATTCAAAAATGAAGAAAATAAATTTTGTGATAATTTAGATGAAGGAACTTCAAATAATTCTAATTCTGATAGTAAAAATTCATTATCTTCTTTATCAAATAATTCTCCAATGAAAATGATTATTATTAAGAAAAATGATATTCCAAATATAAATTTATCAAAAGATGAAAATGACTCAAATTCAAATAATAATACAAATAATAATAATAATGATAATCAAATAGAAATAATTGATGATAATAGAAATAATAATAATAATGGTTATTATAATAAAGGATATGGAAAATATAGAAATAATAATAGTTATTATGATAAAGGTAAAGGGAAATATAAAGATAATAATGGTTATTATAATAATAGGAAAAGTAGTTATTATGGTAATGATGGTTATGGAGACAATCATTATTTTAATGGGAAAGGTAGTTATAATAATAATTATAATAAAGGTTATAGAAAAGGTGGTTATTAATATGATTTTATAGAAAAATATTATTGATTTTTGAAAAAAAAAATTTGTCTTTTGGTATTAATAATAATAAATTTATTTGTAAAAATTCCGAAAAAAATATTTATTTTGATTTATTCAAAATATGAAAGAGTATTATTTTTATTATTGAATATAAAATTTATTTAAATGATTATTTATTAAAAAATAAATTACAAAGGTAAAAAACTTTTAAAAACATATAAAAAAAATTTTATTTATTAATTTTATAAATGAAAAAAAACAATTAAAAAAAATTAAAATGAAGATTAATATATCATCAGAAATTCAACAAAATGATGAAATACAAAATCCAATATTATCTTTTAAAAAAGATATTTTATATTTTAAAGAAGATATTTTAAAAGATGTGAAAATAATTGAAAATCAAATAAAAATAAATAGTAAAGAAAACATTGAAAAATTCGAATCAAAATTTAATGAATATGATCAAAAATTTGAAATATTAATTCAAAAAATTTCTAATTTATCAAATTTAATTTCAACTGAAAAAAATTTAAATGAAAAAGTAGAAAATTTAATAACTTTTAAAAATAAACTTGATGAATATATTACACAAAATGATATTAAATATGATTTATTATATAAAGACTTTCATAATGCTATTTTTAAATATGATAAATATTTTGCAGATAGTGTATTTTATCCAGGAATAATTGGAAATTTATGTAAGTTTAAAAATTTTCATGAATTTATTGATTATGTTTTAGTAAACTTTAAAAGTTTAGTAAAATATAAAGAAAGCAATATTAATGATTTAAAAAATTATAAAACTAATTTAGATAATATGATTAAAAGTTTTCATACTAAAATTGATAATCTTTCCAAATCTTGTAATGAATTTACTCTTTATAAAATTAGGGAAAATGAAAATAAATTTAATAATACTTTAAAACTTTATGATGATAAAATTTATAATATTAAACTTGAAAATAATAAATATTCAATTAATATAAAAAATGAATTTGAAAATTTAATTAAAGAATGGGATAAAGTTTTAAATATTAAAACTGAAATTTTTAATAAATTTGAAAAAGAAGTTAAATTTCATAAAGATATTGTAAATTCAGTTTATAAAAAATTTGAAAGTTTTAAAAAAGAATTTAATTTAATAAAATATAGATTTACTCAATTAAGTGAATTTATTAAAGATGTAAGATTTAGGGTTAATATGGGAGAAGATATTAAAAAAAGAGATATGATTAATCTATCAAAAAAAATTGATTTTTCAAAAAAACAAATTATAGAAGAAGATAATGAAAATTTGAATAATTATGAAGAAGATGGAAATAAAAAATATATTAATAATAAAGATAGGAGATTATCAGTTAATTTTAATCATTTAAAAAATAATTTTGGATTCAAAAGATTAAAAAGTATCGAAGAAAATTTATTGAAAAATAGAAGTAATTCAATAAAAATAGATAATATTGAAATGAAAAATATAATAAATGAAAATGGTAAAAAAGAAAATGATTCTAATGAATTAGATTATTCTTTAGATTTAAATTCAGAAAAAAATGATAATGAATTAATAAAAAAAGAAAATGAAAAAAAAACACATGAAAAAGAAGAAGAGGAAGAAGATGATGAGAAAAATAATTCAAATTTAATAAAAAGTAGAATGTCAAAAAAAAAAGATGAAATAAATAAAGAAATGATTCAAAGTAAAAGTTATACAGTATTACCAAATCATTCAATTAATAAAAATTATGAAAAAATGCAATTAGAAAAAATTCAATCAATAAAAGCCCCCAATACAACAAGAAATGAATTAATAAAAAATAATAATGATATATTCATTAAATCAATTGATGATATGAAAATATCAAAAATAAATAATTATGCTTATAAAAGTTTCATTGGAAATAGTATTCAAATATTAAAATTAAAAAGTACTAAAAATCAAAATAAAAAAAAAAATAATATTGGTAATAATGTAATTCAATTTAATAATCCAAATCCAATTAAAAAAAAAAAAAATAATAATTTACTCAATAATAATAAAAAACATATTCAAAAATTAGAAGAATTCGTTAAAGATATAAGAGTTCATATTCCAGATATTCAAATTTATTATAGTAAAATTGATAGTAATGAAACTCCAAGAATTAAAAATAATTCATTAAAAATTTTAAAAAAAAATACTAAAACAAATTATAATAATAATAATAATAATAATAATAGTTATAATAATTTAAATGATTCTATTTTTTCTCATAGAATAAATAGTGCTCAAACTTCATTTATTATTAAAGATAATAATAATAATAACTCCTTTTCTCAAGATAAAAAATTGACAAATAATTATTATTATAATTTAATGATTAATGAAGATTTATTAAAATCACCTATAAAAAAAACAAATGAAAAAGAATGCAAAAATAAATTTATTAACTTAGAAAATATTAATTAATAAAAAAATAAATGGAGATTAATTTTATTATTTAAATATTTTTAATATAATTATAATTATTTATAGTTATAAAAAAAGTAATTCACAAACAAATATATTTTTTTTTCAAAAAAAAATAAAATAAAATTTCCATTTAAAAATAAAAAATAAATTTCAAATAATTAAAATATTTCTTAATAAAAATATTAAATTCATTAATGGGCGTATGTTGTATAAAAAATAAAGTAGGTAAATAAAAAATAACTTTAAAGTAGAAATAGAAGAAGATAAAAAATATATAGATATAGTAAATTCCTTAAAAGGATCACCACTTAATAATATACAATATCAACGTCAAAAAGTAAAAAAAATATATTATATAACAAAAAAAAAATATTTTATAGACATACTTTAACCAAAAATTAATATTATCTCGATTGAATAAAGTTCCAGGTAAAGAAAATACACAAACAATAAAAAATTCAATATCAAGAAATTTAAAAAAACAATTTACAACAATAAAAACAAAAGTAGCAAAAAACTCAAGTTCAATATATCCAAATAAAGATTTAAATATAATAAATGAAAGCTTATCAGATGAAGAAGATCAAATACAACAAAAATTATTAGAATCAATATTAAATGAAGAAAAATCAATTAAAATAAATAATAATAATGAATTACCAAGTAATAGAACAAATCAAAATAATAATGTAACAACTGGAGTAAATTCAAGATTAATTTCTAATGTTGGAACAGGAAGTTATAAAAATGGAAATATAATAAGAGAATTTTCTGATATTGAACAAGAAAAAATAAAAGATATTTTTAGACAATTATTTATTTTTGATGTTTTTCCTGATAATATTATTGATTTAATTTTAAATTCTTTAGTAATTTTATCAATTTTAAAAGGTGATTTTTTATATTTAAAAGGAATGCAAAATAACTTTTTTTATATTGTTGTTAAAGGAGAGTTTGAAAAAAAATTTGATGATGTTGAATTAGAAAAAAATGAAAAAATTAAAATTTATAAAGAATGGGATTATTTTGGTGAAGATACTTTAATGAATAAAAATAAAATTACTACTATGAATCATTCACTTTTATCAAAAGTAGATTCTGAAGTTTTAATTTTAGATGGTGATAAATTTTTACAAATTAAACAATCTTTAATTTCTGTTATATTAAAAGAAAGATATGAGTTTTTAAATAATATTCTTTTTTTTAAAAATTTAGATGGTGTTATTAAATATAGTATTGCAGAAAAAATAGAATTAAAAAATTTTAAAAAAGATGAAATTATAATAAAAAAAGGAGATAAAAAAAATAAATCAATATACTTAATTAAAAATGGAAAAGTTAAATGTTGTTTAAATGGAAAAGAAGTAAAAATTTTAGGAGAAAATAAATTTTTTGGTATTATTGCTTTAGTTTTACATACAGAAAGAACTTTAGATGTTATTGCACAAGATAAATGTCAATGTTTTGAATTAAAAGAAAAAGATTTAATTGTTTGTATTGGAGAAAATTATACTGAAGTAATGTTATTTTCAATTTTTCATCAAATAATAACTAATAATTCTATTTTTTTTGATTTTATAAATGAAGATAATATTCAACAATTATTTCAAAAATTTAAATTAGTTCAATATGAAAAAAATGAAAAAATAAATGAAAAAATTGAAAAAAAAAATTTATCAAAAAAAAGAATTATAATAATTTTAGCAGGAAATTTTGTAGAAGAAAAATCAATGAATATTATTTTTCAATCTGGAACTTTAGTCGGTGAAGATACTTTAAAAAATCAAACTGATATAAGAGATGATTTAGTTGCGTTTCCAGATATTATAAGTTTAGAATCAAATTTAGATGATATTGAAGAAATTTTAGGTGATGAATATAAAGAAAAAGCAATGAATACAAATAATTTAATTAAAAAATTAGAAAAATTTAACTTATTTAAAAATATAAATGAAAATATATTAAAAAATGCAATTAATGGTTTTAAAAAAGAAAGATATCACAGAGGTGATGTTATAATTGAAGAAAATACAGTTTCTGATTTTTTTTATATTTTGGTAAAAGGAACTGCATTAGTAACAAAAGAAGGAAAATTAATTCGTCATATTGAAAAAGGAAATTGTTTTGGAGAAATAAGTTTATTAAATGAAAATACAACACATACTTCAACAATATCAGCATTAAGTAATTGTACATCTTTATTAATAAATAAAGAACATTTTTTAATATTAATTCAAGATGAAAGTGTAAAAAATTATTTATTAAATAGAATTTATTTACAAGATGATAATATTAAATTTGAAGATTTATATTTTATAAAACATTTAGGACAAGGACAATTTGGTTCAGTTTCTTTAGTACATAATAATTATTTTGTATATGGAATAAAGGCAATATTAAAACATGATGCAAATTTAAAAAGAAGATTAGCAGATTATATAATAGCAGAAAGAAGAATAATGTTATCTTTAGATCATCCATTCATAGCAAAAATGGTAAAAAGTTTCAAAAATAAATTCTATGTTTTTTTTCTTTTAGAATATATAAATGGAATATCATTAAATAATTTATTAAAATTAAACGTTAAACATTTTACAATGACAGAAACTCGTTTTTATATATCATCATTATTAATAACAATAGATTACTTACATAAAAAGAGAATAGTACATAGAGATATAAAACCACATAATATAATGTTAGATTCAAAAGGTTATATGAAATTAATTGATTTTGGTACTGCTAAAATAATGAATGATTTTACTTCAACTGTAATTGGAACTCCTCATTATATGGCACCTGAAATTTTAAATGGAAGAGGATATTCTTTTTCATGTGATTATTGGTCTATTGGAATTGTTTCTTATGAAATATTTTATAAATGCTTTCCTTTTGGAGATCATGCTAGAGATGTTATGGATATTTATAAAGATATTATGTATTCTAATGGATTTAAATTCCCTTTTATTAATCAAAGTTATTGTTATTTAAATGAATTTATTTGTGTTATGCTTGAAAAAAAAGTTGAAAAAAGAATTTGTAGTTTTAGTAATATTAAGAAATTAGATTTATTTTATGATTTTAATTGGAATGATTTAATTAATTATAATTTAAAACCACCTTATATTCCTGATGTTCCTGATTTGAGTAATATTGATTTTTCTTCTTTTGAATCTAAGTATGATGAATATATTCAAAAAGAAATTTATAAGTATCATTATCAATATGTTAATGATAATTTAATGGATTCTTCTTGGGATGAAGAATTTTGACATTTTTTTATTTTTTATTTTTGTATTTTGGATTTTTTTTACTTTATTCATAAACAGATACAATTAATTTTGTAGATATGTTGATTATATATTGATATAAGAGTATTTTAACTTTTTTTATAATTATTATATAATTCATTATAATACATTATAGAAAAATAATACATTTCAAACTGATAAAAGAAATTTTTCTTTTATAATTTAATAAAAATATTTTTATTTTTTTTACAAAACTCAAAAACTAAAATTTAATAAATAAATAAATAAAAAGTAAATAACAAAATAAAAACTCCCAAAAAAAAATAAACAATACAATAATAATATAACTAAAGTTATTTATACAACTTTATTAGATTGAACTAATTTTCCATTAGCAAATATAGTATCATATACACTATCACCAAAACTAACTTTTCCATAACCATTACATTTTCCATTTTTAAACATACCATTATAAACTTTTCCATTTTTATATTTATAAATTCCAAAACCATCTTTAATTCCATTAACATAATTTCCATAATATTCTTCTCCACTTTTCCAAATAAATAAACCTTTTCCATTCATTTTTCCATTTTTAAATTCTCCTTTGTAAATATCACCATTTTCATAATTATAAATACCAAAACCTTCTATTAAATTATTTTTAAATTCACCTTCATAAAATTCTTTTATTTTATTAAATGTAATTTTACCTTTTCCATTTTTTAAATCGTCATAAAATTGTCCTTTGTAAATATAATCTTCTGTTTTTAATATTCCAAAACCATTTTTTTTTCCATTTAAAAATTCTCCTAAATATAAATTTCCATTTAAACTTTTTTGAATTCCATTTCCATTTAATTTTCCATTTATAAATGAACCTTCAAATAAATCTCCTTTTATATTTATATGTCTACCTATTCCAGTAAAAGAATTTTTTTCAAATTGACCTTCAAATTTTATTCCATTTGAAAATAATAAAATTCCCAAACCATTTCTATTATTATTTATATCAATTTCTCCTGAATAAATATTTGATATTGTATTTTTTTGATTGTTTATTAAAAGTTTGGTTTTTAGAGTTATATTATTTATATTTTTAATTTTGTTTTTATTTTTTGATTTTTTTTTTGTAATTATTTTTAAACTTTCAAAATCAAATTTATATTCTATTAAACTTTCTGCTAATTTTGTATTATATTTCATATATTTTTCATATAATTCATTAAATAAGTCATTTTGACTTTTTATTAATTGATATTTTATTTTTGAATTAAATTCTTTTCTATAATTATACCCTTTATATATTTTTTGTATTATAACAATTTTTTTTAAATATATATTTTCATAATCATTATCTAAAATGATAATTGAAGAATTATATGAATTATTATTATCTACTAATTTTTCTTTTTTTACTTTATGTAAATTATATATATTTTTAAAATTAAAATTGTTATTATTATTAATATTATTTATATTATTATTTTCATAATTAATTGAATTTGGTGTTCTACTTGTTTCTTCATTATCAAATTCATCAATAATATATTTTTGATTTTTATAATCACAGCATTTAATTTCTTCTTGTCCCATTAAAAAAATTATTAAAATATAAATTTTTATTTTTCTTTTTATTTGAAATTAAAAAAATTAAAATTAAGAAAAAAATGGATTATGGAAAAATGATAAAACTGTTACTTCCAAATAATAAATTTATAAATATACAAATATCAGGAGATGAAAATGAATTAAAAGATTTATTATCAACTGTAATTGATGTTTCTCCTAACCAAATTAAAGGAATTAAAGATTCTGAAGGGAATTATTTTACTTTATCATCTGCAATTAAAAATTTTAATATTCTTCAAATAAATGATAATATTTATTATGAATTAATTTTAGGAAAAGATAAAAAAAATGAAACACAAAATAACTTAAGTTTATCAACAGATGATAAAAATTCAAGAAATAATTTTTTTTTAAATAATTCTCCTAAAGTTGGTAATTATTATGCTAATTACTATATTAATGGAAAAAAAATGTATTCTTTACCAGAAAATAATAATAATTTTAGTAATAGTTATAGTAATATTAATAATAATACATTAAATAATATTAATAAACCTTTTAATAATAATAATTTAAACACATTATATAATAAAACATTTAATAATACTTCAATTAGTTTTAATAGTTTTAATAATTTAAAGTTTAAAGATGAAAATTTTTATAAACCAAATTTATCTTTTGAAGAAATTAGAAAAATATCCCAACAAGATTTACAATTATTTTCTTCTTATTTATTACAATTTCTTGAATCAAAATTAATAAATGAAGAAATGTTATTTGATTTAAATAAAATGATGACAGAAAATAATGAAGAATTATATAAACAATTCTTGAAATTTAAACAAGGAATAATAACTCGAGAAATCTTTTTACAAAATTTAATTTCAATTTACCAAAAAATAGAAAGTACAAAAATAGAAAAAAGTATATCAAAAAAAAAAGTAATTAAAAACATAACAGATACAGAAAATGAAAAAGAATATAGAGAAAAAATATATGAAAAAATGAAAGAATATTTTCAAGGAGAAAATTTAAATATAATTCGTTTAATGTTAAAATATGAAAATGAATCAATAATGGAAGCAATAAACGATTTTAAAATAAATGAAGATATAAATTTTTTAATAGAAGCATTTCAGAAATCAATAGTAAGATATAAAAAAAAATCAGTAATACAAACACCAAAATTTCCTCTTAATATTTTAACAAATAATTTAAAGCAAAATAAAGATATTGATTTTCCTAGAAGTAAAGAAAGACATAATACTTCTCCTCAAGGAATTATTGAAAATGAATTAACAAATAATAAAAAATTAATTGAAATAAAAAAAAAACGATATCACTCTAAAAAAACTATTAAAAGAATTTCTACTCATATTCAAAAATTATTAGAAAATAAAAATAAAATTATTTTTGATTTTATTTTAAACCATGATAAAGATGAATATCAGTCTTTTAGAAATATTTATATTCAAAATATCAAATCAAATAATTTAGGAAAAGAATTAAATGATCAATGTCAAAGATATGTTGATAAAGAAATTAGAAATTATGGTAAAAGAAATCATATTCAAATATCAAATTTTAATATTGATATATTGAATAAATTATTAATTGAAAATAATTTTGATATTTTAAAAGCTTATAATAACTTTAATAAACATAATTCAATTAATGAACTTTGTAAAGAATTGCTTTTTATTATAAATAATTTTAAATATAATGTTAATTCTGATAGATATAATTATTCTTCTGATGATGAAAATGAAAATGATAATGAAGAAAGTAATGAAAGTGAAAATAATAGTAATGATGATACTAATAATAATAATAATGAAAATTTAAAACATAATAAAGAAGGAAAGTTAATTGATAATTTTATAAATAATTTAAATAAATTGCAGATTAGAAAAAAAGAAATTGAGAATATTATTATGTTAATAAATTCAAAAAACTCAAAAATATATAAAATAATTAATGAATATAAAAAAACTAAAAATATATTATTATATGGTGAAAAAATAAAAGATTTATTAAAAGAAAATACAAATTTAAGTTTCTTAACAACATTAAAAAGAAAAGATTCTCCAAAAAAAGCATTTAAGAATATATTAATTTCAAAAAGAACTTTTGAGAATAAAAAACCATTTTCAAAAAAAAACACATTTTTTAAAACTGCAAATTCAGAAAAAGTATTTAAAGCATTTAATGATAATTTGATAAAAACATTTGAAAAATATATCTCAGAATTATCATTACCAAATTCAAAAAAAATTTTATTAAAAAAAAAATTAACTTCAAAAAACAATATTTTAAAATCAATATTTGAAGATTATCATAATAATAAAATTATAAAAAATAAATTTGAAGAAAAAATAAATTTATTTTTAAAAAAAGAATATATAAAAGAAGAATCAAAAAAAAAAAGTAAAATAATAAAACAAAAAGACGAAACTCCAGAAGCTTTAAAAGAAAGTAAAGATAAATTATATTGGTTTATTCATCCAGAAGTAGTAAAATCAAAAAATATTTTAAATAAACAAAAAGAAATTATATTACTTTTATATAGAGAATTTTGTATTGATAAAAATACATATGATATAATAAATAAAAAAATAGAAGGTGATGATAAAGGATTAATTTCTGCTTTTGAAGTTTATGCTGTTACTAAAGATCATAATGAATTTATTGAAACTTTGAGATTAATTTCAGATTTAAATGAAAATTATAAAGGACATTTTTATCATTTAATTAATTTATCTAATTTTAGCTTTTCTCATAAAGATAAATTAATTAATCTTTATAATGAAAGGAATGAAAGTTTATTTAAAATATTAAAAAATTATGATGAAAATGAAGATAAAGAAAATGCTTTAAGTGAAATGAAATATTTAATTCATAAAAAAAAATAATATTTTTTTATTGAAATTAATTGCGTATAAATGATATATGTTAATAATTTAGTTTAATAAATGATTTTTTTATTTTATTTTATAAGAATATTTTTGGTTAAATTTTGTATTTTAGTTCAACAAATTATTTTATGGATTTATGATCATTTTATATAAGATTATAAAACTAATAAAATAATAAATGTTATTATTTGAAAATTATTTTTATATATTTAAATTGATAATGGTAAATATTAAAACTATAAGACATTGTTTAATTTTTATTTTCTTTAATTTCATTCTATATTAATTAATTGAAAGAATTATATATTATTTTATTTTAATTCTTTCTTATTTCTTTAAAGTTTTGATTTTTTTATTTATTAATTTTTCTTTTTCTTTTAATTTAGAATATAATAAATTGGATATTTTTTTTATTTTTTTATATTTTTTTTCTAATTCTGAATAATTTGAATAAGATAAATTAGAATTTGTAAATTTTTGATTTGTATATTTTGATGTTTCTGAAGAATTTTCATGATTAAAATTATTTGAATAATTAGATGAAGAATTTGTATTTTCTTTGAATTGTTTATGATTTTTAAATCTTTCAATCCTATTTTTCATTTCTGTAAAACTTCTTTTCATTTTTTGCTTAAATTGTCTAATAGAAGGTTCTATCATATTTTTTATTATTTGATGCTCAATATTATCAGTTAAATCATATATTTTTTCATTTATTTTATTATCAAAATTATAATAAGAATTATTAGAAGTTTTATAGTTATTTCTTTTAATTATATTTCCTTGATTATTATCTAAAAAATTTTGATTAATATTTATATTTTCATTATTGTTATTATAATAATCATAATTGAATTGTTCAAAATTATAAAAATTTTTTTGACTATAATTCTTATTATTATATTTTTTATCATTTATTGAATAAATAACTCTTTTAATATTATTTAAATCATTTTGAATAATATCAATTGATTTTTCAAGATTATCAACTTTAAAATTTAAATTATTATTATTATTATTAAACCTATTCATATTCCAATCATAATAAGAAATAGGATATTTTCTAATTTCAGGAGATGGAATAATATATTTTTTATTAGAAATATAATTTTTTTCAAATGAATTAATACAATTAGTCATATCATTTAATTGATGATTTAAAATTTCTCTTAATGAAATTTTTGTTTTTTTTTCTAAATGATTTTTTACTCTTAAACTAGTAAAATTAGTAGAATTACTAGATTTTAAATTACTATTTGTAGGTGTAGAGTAATTATTATTAATATTTACTTTTTTATTTCTTTTTCTAATTTCCTTGTTTTTGTATTTTGAAAATGAATTATTTTGAGATAGAGAATTGATTTTATTATTATTAATTAATTTGTTTTTGTTTAATTGATTTGTTTTGAATTTTCTTAATATTTTATCACTATTTAAAATATTATTAAATTTTTTTTTTCTTTTATTAACTTCTTGAATATAAGATTCATTAATTTGCTTTTTTAATTTATAAAAAGTATTATATTTAATAATTTCACTATCATTATTATTATCAATATCACTACTATTTTCTTTAATATAATCAGAAAAATATTTATCATAACAATCTAATAAAAATATTTGATTAATATAAGGTTTATTTGCTCCATAAGTTTTAGTAATATTAATTTTTAAAAAATTAATTTTTGAATTTAAAAAAATATTATTATCAATTTTAAAAAATTGAATTCCAGTTTTAAATTCTAATTCATAAATTCCAACTAGAGTAAATTTTTTATTATCATTACTAAAATATAATTCAATTTCATGTGGATTATTTTTATAAGAATGCCATAAATAAATACCAAAGAAATCAAATTTATTATTTTTTGGTTTTTTTCTCATATTTGATATATCAATTATTATATATTGAGGTAATTCTTTTTCACTTAACCATATTAGTTTTATGTCATCTTTTATTATGTTTTCAATTGGATGTGACTTATGTGAACTTGAACAAGATATTATTTTTATATTGTTTTTTTCATTTAAGTAATTATATGAAAACCTATCATTCATTTTTTAATTTTATTTAATATATTTATTTTTTAAATTTAAAAAATAAAATTTTAATTTTTGTTAATATAAAAGATGATTTATTTACATAATTTATTTTTTTAGATATAATAAAAAACATAATATTCATAATTACATAATTATAAATAAATATTGAATCAATATTAAATATATATTTATATTTTTTAAGAACACACACTAAACAATCATTTTTTAACTGAATAATTCAATTTGAGATTAATGATTTGAATATTATTTATATTTATTTAACAGTCAATGATATCATAATCAATACTATTATTATATATTAAATAGTCTTTTTAATTATGAATTTTAACAATGATTATTTATATATCGAAATATATATTTTTAAATTTTTTTTTATTTTCTCCTATTTCATTAATAATGATTTGAATTTTTTAATTATTTAATAATAAAGTTTTAATAAGTTAATTAATTATCAAAAATGAATATATTTTCTTTATTTTTTATATTTACATTATTTATTAAATCAAAAGTAATTTTATTTTTTAAATTTTTACTCTCTTTACTTAATATTTTTATTTTTTCTTCATTAAATTTATCATCTATATTTTGGATTTTAATAATATTTTTTATTTCCTTTTTGTTTGCTTTCTTTTGGATTATTTTATTATTCAAACCATTTTGATAAAAATAATTATTTTGGGAAATTTTTTTTGAAAAGATTTTATCATCTATAGATGAAGTAATATTTTTAGTTAAATTTATTTTATTTTGAAAAACTATATTTTTTGAATTTTCATCATTATCACTATTAATAATTATACTATTATTTGAATCTTTATTATCAGAAATATTCTCATCATCTATATCTTCATCATATTCAAAAATTTCTAAATATTCATAATATTGTTTAACAAACTTTTCACTATATGATAAATCATAATGTCCATTTCTATATAAAATAGTAATTTCATTATTTTCATTGGTTTTGGTAAATTTCATATTTTCTAATGTTTTACTATTTTCTTCAAACATTAAAATATTTAAATTCATTTCTAATATAAATGGAGTAACATAAATTATAATTTTTTCTGCTTCTTTATGTAATTTTAATATATGTTCATCATAAAATTTATTAAATAAAAAAGTACCATCCTCAGTTTCATATTCAGAAGGAAGTAAATTTTCTAATTTAACTTGAAAGTCATTTGAATAAATTTTATCTTCATTTTGAAAAATATATTTATAAATAAGATATCTAAAATAATAAATTAATCCATAATCAAAAAGTGGAATATTATTAAAACATTTAATATAAATTTCATATGCCCTTAATGTTGAATCAATATTTTTTTCATTTGAAGGTGATAATGCAATATAAATTAATAACATACATAAAATAATATTTTGACTATCATTTTTATTTTTGAATTTTTCATATAATTTATCTTCTTTAAATTTAAAATACATATCACAAATTATATTTTTTAATTTAGATAAATTATTTGATAAAATAATGTTTTCAATATATGCAAAAATAATAGAACGGTAAAAACAATTTCCATCTCCTTTTATTTTTCTCCATTTATAACATATATTATTTAAAGATTTTAATTTCTGAATTAATAATTGATTTATTTCATTATTTTCCTTAAATATATATTCTAAAGGAGAAATAAAACCAATACAATCAAAAATTTCTATATTGTCACATTCTTCATTTGATATCTCAACTCTTTCAATTCTTTTTTTTAAAGATAAAAATTGAGTATCATTATACAATTTATAAATTTTAATAAAATCCTCATTTGAGTAATTCGGAATATGAGAATTAGTTAAGAAAATATTATAATTTGAAATTTGAGAATTTTTCATTTCTATATTGGAAATTAAATTTATATTTTGAGGAATATATTTTATTTCTTCTTTTGATTCTTTTAAATGAATTAATAAATTCGATGGCTGTAATGTTTGATTCATTTTTGAAAGCTAATTTAATTTTTTAATATTAAAGAATTTATGTAATATTTATATAAATTTATATAATTATATGAAAATAACTTTAAAAAGAATTTTTTTTCTAAATTTAAATTTTATTATTTATTTCTACTCTTAAATTATTCTATATATCATCTTTTTTCTTATAATTAATAATATCATATTTTTAGTTGAAAAGAAAGGGAAATATAATAAATAATTTTAATTGCAAAAAATTATTTATAATTTAATATTTTGAAATATTTTTCTTATTTTTTTAATTTTCAAATATTAATTCTCTCAGCTTTGTTCTTTATAAAAAATTATTAGAAATGTTTTTTTTTAATTTAATATATTAATAATAGTTAGTAATTTAATTCAAATAATTGTTTCAGGCTATATTTTAAACTTGTGCCAAAAACAAATATATATATTTTTACATCTTCTGCATTAGAATATTTTGAATTAATTATATCATAAATTTTATCTTTATAAATTAAATATTTTATGGATAATTTATTTTTATTGACAGCTAAACCTATCAAAATATTATTATCTTCCTCAATATCTGGAATAATCATATTATCATCAATTACTTCAATATAACTTAAAATTTTAGGATTATTAATATATATATCTAAAAATTCTTTAATTTCAAGATGAGAAATTGAATAATTTTCATATTTAAATTCATAATTTTCATTTAATTCTCTTTTTTTATTTAGAAAATTATAATTATCAAGAGTTTCTTTTTCATAATGACTTAAATTAATTTTAAAAAAGTTATCAAAATAACAATTTGCTGTATCAAATTTCAACTTATTTTTATTTTCAAATAATTCAAATTTACTTAATTCATAGGTGTTATTTATTTTTTTATAAAAAAGTTTATCTAATGGAGAATAATAGATAATACTTATTTCTTGTTTTTCACAGAAATTAAATAATTTATTTATTTTATCTAATTCATTGGATTTTGGTTTCTTTAAATTTAAATCAATAAAATAATTATTGATTAGTCCTATATATGTCAAATATATTTCTTCAGGAATTAAATTAAAATGTTTTTTGAAATTTTCTTTTGTTTTTATGAAATTTCGAGCGCATGAATATTTATTAACTAAATTTGATGAAAATGCTTTTTTTATTTGAATATAACAAAATTTTACAATTTTTACATTTTTACCCATCAAATAACCACAATCATAGTTAGGACCATTTTCATTATTTTGGATGAAAAATATATTTTTATTATAATATTGATTAGTTTCTGAATTAATTATTTTATTCATACCTTTTATTGTATCAACCATTATGATAATATCTATATCAAATTTTTCTTTATTTTTTGTTAAATAAGAAATTAAATTTAATTCAAAAATTGAACCAATTACTTTTCCTGTAATTGTGGCTGTATCTCCATTAAATAAAATAAAACTTTTTTCTAATATTAATGATTCCCATACTTCTTTAATTAATGGAAAATAATATTTGATAATTTTTTTATTATTTTGATTGTGAATGAAATAAAAATATTTGAATGGAATATATTTACTTAATTGTTTGGCTTTTTCATCTGATAATTCTATATCAATATTTTGTCTTATTTCTTCAAATTCTAATATATTATTTTTTATTTCATTTTTGTTTAAAAATTCTTCAATTTTAGATTCAATTTTTTTTTTTGTATTTTCAATAAAATTCCCTAAATTATTTTTATTATTAATGCATAAATTTATATATAAAGGTAAATATTCAAATTTTTCAAAAGAAAATGAAAGATAATTATATTCATTCATAACTTCAATTATAATATCTTTCATTTCTTCTTTTGATATTATTCTATCATAAAATCGAAATGGAATCAAATATTCATCTTTATTTTTTTTATTATAAAACGTTTCCTGATAATAAATATTCCTGAAATATTTATCATTTTGACTACTACACATAATTATTTTAATATTTAAATCTTCTTCTACTATTTGATTTATTAATTTCTTTATTCTTTCCATATTATCATTATTATTTTTATATTGGTCCAAAAATATTATAGTTAAATTATTATTTCTTTTTTTATGAACTTCAATAATCAAATTTGAAATAATTTCTAATACTGATTTTTTATTATAATTTGATTGATGAATAGATTTTATACAATCAATATATTCTTCAAATGTTTTATTTTCATTAATATAAATGTTCATTATTTCACTAAAAATTAAATCCCAAAATATTGTAGTTCCAAAATTTTTGTTTAGACATTTAAAATTAATATAAATTGCATTTTTTTGATTATTTAGAATTAATAATGTTAAAGATTTTCCTGATGCATAATTACCATAAAAAGGAAATAAAATTTTTTTTCTTTTGTCTTCAAAAATATGATTATATTCATCTGTGCCTTTAATAAAATGATTAATATCAGAAAATAATTTTATTCTAT
>JAEEGK010011917.1_pt1 | contig 19803 bp, 14 predicted proteins | sample 8958771 | NCBI WGS metagenome assembly JAEEGK01 (sample SAMN16246547, study PRJNA631951) | gut metagenome | biome: gut microbiome; feature: rumen; material: SC-attached | host: Bos | place: Iran: Karaj | collected 2018-10
CTGTACCTGATTCTATCCTTGCCCTACGTGGCATATCCTTTGATTATAACTTTGTAGTTAATTGGGAATATGAAGAATTACACCATTATTGAATTCTGATGCCACTGACCTGTCCCCTGGCATTATCAGCCTTTCTTCAGGAAAGTATTTGGAAGGATTACGATGATTCGTCTCAATAAACGTCATTACCTCATTAAACCTTGTTAGCCACCGTTCATCTTGTGTCATATCATCCCCTTACCATTTTATTAAGCGAGAATCAAAGTCGCTTATGCTTTTCTCTATCTTCACAGCATGCATTTTATCCGCTAATGCCATCAGTTGTGGATTATTATTAATTCCGGGATCTATAAAATAGCACGACTTGTTTTGGTAATCGAAATAATTCAGAAGATAATCATTAATACCTTCATCCTTACCACCATACCCAATCACAATCAAGCTCTTTGCATGAATAAGGTTATTCTTAAATTTGCGGAACAATTTCTTATAGAACCGAGAACGTTTATAATAAACTGGCTTAGTAGTTGCTCCCGTCAAGAAGTCTGCATGATAGGATAAGAAGTCGTTATCATAACCATTCTTCCTGGTACGTTCTCTTTCCAAATCCATCAGCCCCATTCCATACCTGAACTTCACCTCACAATCATCTACCAAGCCATAACCCGTCTCTCTATGCATCATTACGTAATTCAAACTACCGTGTAGTTTGTAAAGTCGTATAGGCGCACCATAATACCTACCTGTATATCTTTCCAAACGACAGCGATAAGCATCACGTCCGTTTATATGGAGACTACCATAATACCTTGAACCATAATCATCAAATCCATCTGACATATCGCCATTTAAATACTCAGACCGATTGAATGATTCCAAGAACAAATCATGATTCAATGTATGTATATTGACCAGATAATCTTCTTTTAATTTGGAGATATACTGTAAAAAACTGTTATAAGAAGATCTTGGCTCATCATGATAAGGCCCAATATGCGTTGGAATACCCTCATACCAAGACTTATTGTCTGCGTCTTTCAGTAGGTGTGCAACCATCTGGCTATAAACATCAGGCAGATTACCTATCAAACCGTATGGTGTATTGTATTCATCTATATAATTATCAATAATAGCTGCATATTCTGTATATATTTCTTTCGAGCGCAATACATCCATAAAACGTTCATAGTCAAACTCATCAACTTTATTGCTATATGCAGCAATCAAATCTTTGCATAGGCTGAATTCTCTATCATAGTTGTTCGTGTAACCAAAATCCGGCTTAGTTCCATCTGTTCTTGATGCCATTTCGCCAGAAGGAGAAAAAGACACTGGTTGTTCATCGAATTTGAGAATACCATTATTAACAGCACCACCTGTCGGATAACCCATAGGTATAGAGAAACCTGCTCCAAGGAGGAAGGCAATAGATTCTCTTTGGTCAAAGGGCTTCACCTCTTTGTGACCATCGCCAAAATCTATTCTCTCAACTATCTTCACCATTAACCTAATTTAGCTTTATAGTACTATCGTTATGCAAAATGCAAGATTAATCAAAAACATCTTTCCAAAAGAAATCCGGTGCATCAAATGTGGACATCCCTAAGGAATGCTCTTTCATAATCTTTAATTCAGCATCATTGAGAGACATCTTCTTCAAGAAAGGTTTAACCACCATGGAATCATACAATTCAACGTTGGCAGCCATTGTTGCATGCATCTCCCTGAATTTATTAACAAATGCCGTCAGTCTTTCTTCACTTCGATCTGCGTCCTTGTAAAGTACATAGAAATTCTCAACTTTGGCTTGATGGTTTGTATCAATAATCTCATACAAATCGTTTTTCAACGGGTTATCTATCTTACGTCTTATAGAAAACCGCAAATCTGCTTTAAAATTGTATGAACCAATCATTGGAGTCATTTCATAGATGTCAACATTTCTCCCTTGCAGGCCGTTAACAATCCTTTGCTTATGAGCCTCTGGCATTCTAAAGCCCATATAAACGGCCTTCAATGCAGCCATGTTATACAACTTAACTCCTGGTTTGTCATACACTAGTCTGAATTCTTTTTCACGTTCCCAATCCAGTCCCTTAGTGCCAAGCATCTTCTGTAACAACTGTGTTTCCGATGAGAAATCAGTCACATCAATCTTTGGTACATTATTCTGATAATCAACCTTCAACCTATTAACAAGCCATGGAAATTGTTCATTTTGAACAAGCTTATCAACGTCGTATGCAATACAGAATCCTGTATATTCAGCGGCATACTGAGACCAAAGCAACTTATTATTAGGGTAGTCTTCCTCGGGTAAAGACAAAGAATAAACGCCCACACCTTCCACAGTTTTTTTCAGTTCCTTCCATTGTCTCTTTAAAACAGTCACATCATAATGATAGGTCGTGGCTATCTCATCCAACTGATTATTAATACTATCAGAATATGACCCTTCAAAACAGTCATTCAACTGTTTTAATGGCGATGCATACAATTGATTAGCCAGCAACATGTCTATATCTCTACACTGGCCCTTTTCTTCTTTACAGGCTCTGTATTTGAAAGCAATCATCTTTAGCAAAAAGCTTAAAACTGCAGTCCCTCAATAATCTCCATATTACTTGGATTGGGGGTCTCATTCTTTACATAAAAATATCCGGAATGGTCTGAACCGGCATCCCTAAATCTTTTTAGATATGCAAGAATCTCGGATCTATTCGCATCACCTTCTGGCAAAGATTCTTTCACATACTTCTCAAACAAATCTCCCTCGTCATTTACGGGGAATATTTGTTTAAAGAAGGGATCTTTAAAAGCAATGTAGAAATATTGGGCATTCTCTTTGTTAATGACTAGGAATCCGTTCAAATACTCATTACTCTTATCCTTGAAAAGAAACTCCCGCATAAGTTCATTAGCTTCCTCCATTATAATTGTCCGACTATTATCAGCTCGCTCCATGCACAATCTATAAATAGAGGAAACTGTAGGTGTATATTGCTGCTGATTCTCTATATACCTTTTGAAAAGATCCAAATTTTTCTGCTTCACATCATCACTTTTAAGCAGGAAATTCTCCACTCCTTTCACTCCGTCCTCATCAGGGGCTATGAGCGTATGAGTAATTCTCATCAAGAAAGCCAATGGAATATGGTCAATGAGGGCATGGTTATATATGACATCCAACAGATAATCATAATAAGATTGTTCATTTAAGTTATTATAGCCTTTTTCCTCAAAATTTTCCTTATAGATGAGTTGCAATTGTAAAGCATGGATATATGTATCATCATCATCTGTGATAGCAGAGTATAGAAACACCAATTTCACAAATTTCTTGAAGGTATCCTCTTTTGACAACGAACCCTTAGGAGAAAAATTTTGCCAGTCTTGATATCGCAGAAAATCAACAATATCACTCTGTGCATTTTGCTGGATACATTGTCTATAAAACTTATCTATTTCATCATCCGATTGAATGGTATAAAGCGATTCAAGCCTTTCTGCTTGTATATGCCCATACCCCCGATTGGTAAAATACATATCGAAGTACCTTACGTATTGTACGGAGCGGTATGTCGGTTTCTCTTTGCTGTAGCCATAGTCATCAAATGATTTGTAATCAGCAAAAACACTCCTCAGGATATTAATCGATCTTGGCTGTTCTACTTTCGATTCATTTCCTTTTTTATCAGTACTATATTCTTCTCTTAGTGTATATCTTGCATCTGCATTTTGAGCATTGAATAAACTCTGGTTATTAATATATACCTTTTTATACAGGTTGCAATAATCATCATAATATCTGAACTTCATTAGTTCCAGCAGAAAGTATTCTTCAAAGTTTATCTTATGCTTCGAATTAAATGTATAGTCAATCTGGAACATATTGCAGAAACTCTTCACATCCCGCAAATTCCTTACGCATTCTGCAACAATCCAATACCGTTTATTCATGATGGGCAACAAGTCAATATCACCGTCTATCTTTTTGCTTAGCTGCTGATACATCATGTTTACAATGCTATGTACAGAACGCAGTGGCAGATGGAATCTTAGGGTAAAGAACTTGTCAATATATGCAATTTCGTTAGCTCCCTCGTATTTTCTCAAAGCATTAGAAACTGCCTTTTCGTCATACGCTGTGATAAAGATTGTATGCCGGAATGCAGCATTCTTATCAATCAGCTTCAAGACCTCAATGATTTCAACGTCAGTAAGTCTGTCAAAATCATCAATGAATACTATTAGCCTTTTATTCAGATTGTCCAGTGCATAATTAATATCATCTATTGCATCTTTTTTAGAACCCTTCAATACTCTTGTGAATATCTTGGCAATGGGATGGATATCTTGGATTCCAATATTTTCCAGATAGTTGCCTATTTTGTTTCGTATCTGCGCATCATCAGGGATTGATTCAGTAAACGTTTTAAAGAAATCTTCCTGTATTGATGATACGTTTTTACTCTGTCTAGGGTTAAAATCAATGATGATATGCTCAAACATAGGACTACCCTCATTCCCGCGTCTAATGGCATACTTTATGAGGTTTACAAACGATGTCTTTCCATTGCCCCATGGTGACAGCACCGCTACGCTTACTGCCTTATTTTGAGGTAATTGAGATAACCTATTAGCAATATGTAGTGCTTCATCGTAATAATCAAATTTGTCTTCTTCAGGTGTTTCTATTGGCGTGTCTAAAAGGAACGAGCATTCTTTTTCGGTAGAGGCAGGCTTTTTATTGAACTTATTTACAATGGCCTCTATAATAAATGCTACAGCTATAATCCACAAGACATCCACGTATGTTATTTCCCAAATTAGCGGCACAAAATCATAATAGTTATCAAAGAAACGGTAATAAAGCGTTGTTATCACAAAGAAAACAAGTGTAGCTGTAAGAGTGTCACTATATTTAAATATACGCCATTTATTCCATAACTGATAGCCACACCATGCAACAAAAAGAATGATAGTTAATACCGTGAACCATCCATAGTTCAACTCCATAGAGAGTCCGCCCATCCACTGAAGAACGTCCGAAAAGATATCTTGTGTACAAGCAAACCCTGCACACAATAATGCTAATATGTATGGAATAATTCTTTTTTGTTTTCTCATCTTTAGTAATATGCTCCTTTTGTATGATATTCATTTACCGCTCTTCCTGCGCCATATCACATCAATTCCTCCCAAACACATTCAGATACCCAAATATCTTAGTCATCTCAGCACCACTGAACTTCCCGTCAATCACCTTCCCAATCTGTTCTAATGCGAAGTCATTCATTCCCACATGACTGTATAATCTTAGCGCAGAAGCAACAACCAGTTCAATGAACCTCTCATATTGTACGCTCACCACCCTATCATTCTTGTAGTAACTCCAAAGGTTATACACCGGTATAAACATATCGCAAAAATGCCTGAACTCATTTTCCATAGGGTTCTCTAAAATATATGGCATTCCTGGCCAAAGCAATTCAAACAAATTTGAATCCTCTGGCAGGCTGCGTGTATATAATCGAGCATCGTCATTCAGCTGCTCAAATACTTCATTTCCAAATACTATTCGTGGCCCCTTAACGGCCTTTTCCATTCCAACAGCTTTTACCACGGCATCCCCTACCAGAATATACCCTTCTGTCCTATTACCATCAATAAGAGCTGTCGGTTTCACATGGTTCACATCCCCAAAAGCGACTCCTCCGCGAAACAAAGCCGGTGGTATTCTGCATGGAGCTTCTACCACAGTCAAGCCGCCATTTCCGTCATCCCCCAATCCGATATTACGTGTTTCTATCGGGTCTTTCTCATTCTCAGGATGAGCATAGAAATGGGCAGTCAGGTGGAATGACTTATATAGAAATTCACCTAATTGCAGCAGGAAATCGCTGCAATCATCCGATGTGATGAATATCGAATCTGAAAAAGGAAGGAAATCCTTGAATGATTCCGTTGAACTCCTTTTTGCCAGTTTTTGCAACTCTGGTGGATACCCGCTCGAAGGGTGCAGTTCCGATTCTACGATACCAAAATGCAGGATGCTGTTATAGGAATTAAGCATCGCTAATGCCTCTTCCGCATTTCTCAATACAGCATTCGAGAATCCCAACAAATCCAAATACGCCACTGCTTTCATAACTATTATATCTTATAAAAAAACAGGCAACTTCCTACTCTCCCACATCCTATTGCAGTACCATCGGCTCTTTCGGGTTTTACTTCTCTGTTCGGAATGGGAAGAGGTAGATCCACCGCAGACATAGTCACCCTCGATTAATCTTTAATAAGGTAGCGTAGGCTACCAAGCAGCAGAGAACAGCGTCAAAGATATGACTGTTGCAATGTTCATCACCAAGACCGGCAAGCAGATACCGCATACAGACAATACCGCGATGATAAAACAGATAAGCAGCAGTATTTCTACCACCCAATCAATCCAATCTTTCGGTCGATCCTACTTGAATAACAGCATCTTTAGTAAGTGTATCGCATATGACCCTACGGCTAACGGGTCACATAGAGGAACAAAAACTTGGCAGATTGCCATCACCAACGAGGAACCACCCGTCACATTCTCCAGTAAGTTTAACGTCTTTCCTAGGACGGGCACTGCCTAGCATCTCGCTAGACAGGCCTAATTAAAACTAAATTTTACCATAATTTAATTCTTTTAGTACTTATTAAAAACTATCTAAGCCCGCCGTTACGGTCGGGGTTTCTTTTATTTATTCGGAATAAATGCTCACCTTATCACTTTATCCCCAACTCATCCAACACATCCTTCGTAAACTTACTCAGCGGTCGCAATCCATATTCCTGCGGTTCCATATACGTCCCCCATATAAGTTGGTATATCTCAGCAGGCGTCTTACCCAGCCCACTATAAGAATCTACCATGCTCTGATAGAAGCTCTCATTATATGCTTGAGCCTTCGTCACTATATCAGCCACAACATCCGTATGACCGCTATATACCTCTTCCAGCCCTAATCTCATCACATTATCGTTGGCGTTCTTAATCTTCACCTCTACATTCTTTGGGTCAAATACCCAGTGGTCAACCACCTTATCTGCGACTCTGCCACCTGTCACCTTATTCACCAATGTAAACTTTAAGCCTTCATCTTCGAAACTCTTAAAATAAGGATTCACATTTATCTGCTCTTCCATCTTTAGATGATTACATACATGGCATGATGGTACCAAATTAAAAAGAGAAAGTGCCAGGTAGGGGTATTTCGACTTGGGATAAAAATGATCAAACTCCGGATGCACCTCCCGCCCGTTCGATAACTTCCTTGGAATTGTATATTCCCGGTTACAATACGGACAGGTCATCACACCGAGTTCCTTGGTCAACCACGTACATATTTTTAGCTCTTTATCTGGATGCTTCGGATCGAGATTCTTTATGGTTGTTCCAAAGAAATCACTATAGTACCTTTCCATCCTTTTTACGAACCCAGTTTTTATACTGCCTTTCTTAAAGTGGGTAGCATATTCCTTTTTGATATCCTCCGGGTTTCCAAGGGCAATAGAATAACTATCAGTTATCCCTTTATCCACATACAACAATTGTCGCTTATATCCCTTAGCGTTTTTTGCATAAGCTTTCAATTTTGAAGAATTCCTTTTCCCCAAAATAAATATCTTAAGCAACCTCCAATACTCTGGGGCCACTTTGGCCGCTTTATGTGGATCAATTCTTATCATTGTCGTCCTTACCTATAGATTTCTCCAACATCGCTATCCTCGCCTCCATTTCTTTCATTTGGTGATGCGGATAACGCTCATTATACATCTTAAGTAACTGGCTCTTGATAAAAGGTTCACTCACTAACAAAATCTCCTGATACACCTCTTCGGTTATCTCATCATTATGCAACTTCCCAAACAATTGGTTAATCTTATTCCTTGCAAAGTCGCCTATCGTCACCCCATTCAAAAAGAAAGCATTTTGCAGTATCGTATGGATGTTTGCACCAAAGGTATTTTCTTGTATATCAGTCACCGAATGTCCACCTTTCAAGAAGAGCACGTTATTCTTAGGCACATCCGAAAGGATAAATGGCGAATGCGTCACAAAAATGATGTTTACATTTTGGATATTCTTTAATTTTAAACCAGCAATGAGTTCTAACAGTCGGTTTACATAGCCACGCTGACATTCTGGGTGATAATATAGTTCTATCTCTTCAAGTATAATATTCACGTTAGCATACTGTACCAAAGAGCTATTCTCCAAATTCTGCAAATGATATATGATGGCACCAAGCGAGTTTAACATCTGCTTCTCTCCGGAGCTAAAAGAGTCAAATTCAATACAACTATGAATATCACCTTCCTTCGTGAATTCCATATCCCACTCATATATCGCAGGTGGCAGCTGGTCCGACTTAACAATTCCACCGTTATAATGCTCCTTCAGAGCATCTAACTTAACAAGCAAACCGTTGTTCTTTTTTCTCCTTTCGCCCATTCGCTCATACAGACCACCTTGCTCCAGTCCTTCTTCCATAAAATTGAAAACCTGCCTCAGTTTTCTCGTTATATGCGACTGTTTATCGTCCATTATCATCTGCATACACTCTTCCAAGGAATGTCCATATTCCCTCACACTTCCCTTTTGAGGTTTATCATTCTCTAATCTTTTTGTATACAGTGGGTAGGTTATCAGTATCGACCATGTTTTATATACAATATAGTGTCTGCATTTATCCTCAAGTGTTAATTCTTCAAAGTTCTTATATGCAATAGCCGGGTCAATCCCATGGAATTTCATGATTCTGTAAACAGTATCCAGTCGACCTAACTGAGCTGCATTCAACTTTACTAAAAAACCATATTTAGTTCCATACCTACCATGAACACCTAGATTCAAATGAGAATACTTTGCATTCAGCTCATTCAACCTTCTTAAAACCTGTCTGATGTCACTACTGCTAGAAAACACCTTATTCTGATTCCTTTCCAGCCAGACTATCATTTGCTCAGCAAAACTTCTGAAGCCCTCATCCTGATTTATAACTTCATCTAAAGATTCTTCCCAGAAATACGGGAGTACAGTATCTATAAGCCGCTCATATTCTTTATCGTCAAATTCACCATCTCTATCAACATTACTAATTTGATTGAGTACAGTATTAAATACAACTTTCTGCCTTGAATTACGGAAATAATCTGTAATAACTTTAGTATGTAATTTCGACTCTTTTTGTTCTTTCAACACTAAAGTCTCAGCATCTTTTCCATTTACTCTTCTAAACGACTGAGCATTCTGATTGGGATTATCAGCGTTCAAAAACAACGAGAGCAGCCGCTGTTTCGACAACGATTTCTCTTTGTTAATATCAATGTTCCCCTTGTCTCTATAGGGATGCAGTGTTATTGGAGCTAGATAGCCATCATTCTTATGGAAGATATAGTGTAGCCAACATTTCTCATTGTCATCCTCTTCATCTCCGCGAATCTCCCACTCATGATGGAAGTCATAGATGTTATAGGCGTAATGGGAATAGTTAGACACAAAGGTGAAAAAGAATTTATCCATCTCAACACCTATATCAACTGGCTCGGCTGGTCCAAGCTGCCATTCATCCCTTGACTGGTCACTCAGGTCTGCGATTTTCCATACTCGAGGTTCATTCTGTCCATTTTCTTCTGCCATTCTATAAACCACATGGTCTATCATATAGAAAAGTTCCGCCTTCACGCCTTCAACCCTTCTGAGGCTTTCAGCTTTAGCTGCCAGTTCATATGCTATGGCACAATTATTCACCAGCCGCATAATAAGTTCCACAATGGTACTCTTGCCGTCACCATTCATACCCACCACAGCTGAGACATTCACTTCAGGACATGTGCCAAAGAAGTCGCTTCTGATAGGTTTCAGATTCTTACTTACCCTACGCACACACCTTCTCCCTTCTCCAATCACATAGTCATTGCAAAAATAGTACATCATACCCACATGTAGGCACTTATAAATGTACTCCTTGCAGCCTTCAAAAACCCGGATTCCAATCAGCTTAAACATATTTCATTAATTCATAGTATTTAGTTTGCCGTGACATTGTCGCGACCTTTACCACCTTTCCCTACGGTTTTCCGTAGGGTCAATTATCTTCTCTTCCCCTCCATCTCCCTCTCCACTCATCTATAACTCTGTATCTTACTCTCCGCCACTTCAAGCGAATACCCGTACTGATGTCCCATATAGAACACCTGCATCAGGTTCGCAACCATTTCTCTCATAGCTGGGCCAACTATCACTTTTTTCAACTTGAAAGGATAATCTCCGTCACCCGGTTTGCCCGTTTTACGAAGTTCAAACTCCAAGTAAGGTGTCAATATTCCGTTGTCACTATTGACAAACCATCCGTCAGGCTTGTCACTTCTCACCAACAGTCTGTACTCTTCCTCCGTGTCGTAATCTGCATGCTTCAAAAAATGACAATATTTCTGCAAAAGATTCAGACGGAACCTGATGCCTTTTTCCTTCAAGGTATCCATCATGTCAGAAACTTTCGTCAATTCTTCTTTCGCAGGATCTATATAATTAATCTTATACAGCCCGTCATCCTTATTTGTATCACGTTCAAATACCATGCAAACGCCACGGCCATTATCACCATAAAATCGCCACATATCCAGGTCGTCTATGCGTGTCGTAAACGACGTAATAAACTCCTTGTCAGCAAACAGGTATTTGTCATAGTCTTGTTCGTATTCTTCCTTATAACTCCTTAACACCTCGTCCAAAAAGTCCGTCTCTGTCTTATCATTCATCGATACGATGCTATTCATTCGCATCTTTCCTGATTTCAGAATGGCTACCAAAGTATCGAACTTGGTGTATTTTGCAATCTCTATGATGTTTCCCGCTTTCTGTGGTATCAGTTTGCCCAACATCCGACATTCTGCATCTTCATTAAGGAGATAACATTCAGAAGCAGGATCATAGAAGATGTCCTCATTCGCAATGCTGATACCAAGTGTCTTTTCTATTTGCTCTTTTATCTGCTGCCGGTGTTCAGTAGCATTATCCGGTTCCTTAAACACATCCTGCATCCAATCCCCAAACGATTTTCTGTCACTCAGCAGTTGATTATTCCGGCGAGTAGACAAACCACCATTCATAAAATCAAATTCCCAACAGGGTATATCATATACTGTCAATATTGGGTCAACCCTAAAGCGGTTACCCAAACGGTAGACCAGCTTCATAAAGGGTTTCTCAAAGACATAGTACGTATAAGAAGTGCTGCAATAATCAGCAAGATTATTCATACTCCTATCTCGCCTTATATTTCCTGTTTTTGCAGGGCTGCAGTCACGTCCCTCAATACCCTTTAGATAATCCTGCAATATTCGCCAAGCTTCAGCCGTGCTCTCCGCATATCCTTTCAATCCCTTCCGTGCCTCTGTCTGTGCTCTTTCTATATGTTCCTTCCTTAAACTATAATCAGCAACCCTTTCTTCACCCGCTTTTTTAAGCGTCAATTCCATCCTTTTTGCTAGTACCCGCGATTTAAGAGTATTCACATTCAGGTCATATTGAACAGCTAAAGGAATTACTTCATCATCAGACATCTTTTTCAATGTGCTATTAGACCCCATGTCATATTGATAGAGGGTCTCATCCATCAGCTTCCCAAAGCCCCATGAGCGTATATCACCAGCCTTGATTGGTCTCTCAGCGTGTCTAAGCTGCTGAAATAGCCTGTCAAAGTCAGGATATGACACTATTATATGTTCCTCAATCTCCACGTCTGTACCATCCGCGTTCATCCGCAGCAGATACAGCGTATCAGTCATATTCAGGAACATCTCCAAATCCTCTGGCAATCTACCTATTATCAAAGCCATTCTAACTTCTTCTTTATATTAATGTATTCTATCGTGCTTTTACTCACACTTCTTTTAGCCACTCCACTGGCACATACGCAATCGCCACGCTCGCCACACCTTCTATCTCCACTACTACCCTCTTACACCTCTTCACTCTCCTGATCACGCCCGTCACGCCTTCAAACGCACCGCCAATAATCTCCACGCGCTTGCCTTCCTTCCCCACGACCGTCTCCTCATCCAGAAACATCACACTGTCGTCAGTCCGCGAAGCCACCCGCATAAAGTTCTCCATCTCCCTATCCGCCACCGTCATAATGGCGTGTTCACGAGAGGCAGTATGGTCCATCATATAGCGCAACGGTTCCAGCGCCTCGTTCGTCTGCTTCAACTCGCTCACCCGCTCCTGCGTCGACCGCACAAAAATCAGGTTATTGATAGCAGGCACCAGCACCTTCCGCAGTTCCGTAACCCCGTCATTCTGCGATTCCACCACCTTATACCTCATCGGCACAAAGTTCTCGATCCCCAGCCTGTCCAGTTCTGCTTTCACCTTCATTTCTCGCTGATACGTCACCCTCATCGGAAACCACATCTTGGGGTCACCACACATCCTTGTGTCGCGTCCCGATAAAGTTCCCGTTTCTTTCGTCGTCATCATATCACTCTGGTCTTCAGTCGCTTTATGACTTCAACATTTCAATACCGATGCAATGTCGGTGTCACCCGACTTCTTGCCTTTCAAGGTACAAAGATAGTGAAAAAAATCTATTTTTCTCCATTCTTATGCGATTTTTAACAAATAGTCCTCATCAATCCATATTCTAACTCTTCTCTCCTGTACATTTCAGCCAAATATATAGCAAACAAACGGTTCATCTCCAAGCCAAATTTAATATTTATTATTAAAAAAGCATTATTTTTACCCACAATCGCTAATAATCTGGAGAAAATTGTGTAACTTTGCAAGTTGATATGGAAACATGGTTGAAAGACATATTGCATCAGATGCTCCAGACCCCTAGCCCGTCAGGTAGCGAAGAGCAAATCACAGCGCTCTTCGCCGACGCCATCCGTCCTTATGTCGACGAAGTCTACACTGATGTCAATGGTAATTGCATCGCACATAAGAAAGGTTCAGGACCGAAGGTTATGCTTATGGCGCATGCCGATGAGATTGGTTTAATGATTAGTTATATAGATGACCGCGGATTCCTTTATTTCAAAGAGATTGGCGGTATCGACACAAATCTCCTTCCAGGGCAGCGTATAAATATCATTGGGCATAAAGGCCATGTTACTGGCGTTATCGGCAAAAAGCCCATACACCTTCAGGACAAATCCGAGAACACAAAGCAACTCGAGCCAGAAGACCTCTGGATTGACATCGCTGCCAAGGATAAAGCAGATGCACAGTCCAAAGTTCGGATTGGCGATGTTGCTACTCTCCAAGGGGGCCCTGTCCTGCTAAATGACACACTTCTTCTGTCCCGTTCACTCGATGACAAAATTGGTTTGGCAGTTTTGATGGGTTTGGCACAGAATTTGCAATCACTGCACGCAGATTAGGATATCTATCTGGTGGCCTCCGTTCAGGAGGAACTGGGCGCTCGCGGAGCTAAGATGATTACTGAGGCTATTCGTCCAGATGTAGGGATTGCCATTGATGTAACCCATGCCACCGATTATCCCACAATGTCACCCGCTAAAGACGGTGACATCAGCCTAGGGAAAGGTGCAGTCATCCCCTTGGGGCCTAATATGAGCAAAGGTATCAACCAGCAGCTCATCAGCTTGGCAAAATCCAATGGCATCCCCTATCAGATAGAGGCCATTGCCCGCCCCACAGGCACCGATGCCCGCGAGATACAGGTTGCCGGCACTGGCATCCGAACAGGATTGATCAGCATTCCCTGCCGATATATGCACACCCCTTCTGAGGTCGTATCATTGGCAGATGCAGATAGTGCTATAGCCCTTTTATCGGCTTTTTGCACACTTGAGAACAGATAACTTAATGTCAAACCAAAAAAAACGATTGAAAAGATGAAAGAGAATTTTTCTATTTCTTTCGATTGGGAAGTTAAGACTGCAGAAGATACAGAGCGTGTAGGCGCCATGTACTGCTTCAAGCGCTGCGACGTAAACCAGAACTAATCCCCTGATCAAGGATTAGCTTTACCAGCAGCAATATCCCAATTGGGTTGAGGTGACAGCAGAGACTGGTGTCACCTCAATTATTAAAGTTAAATCACATGTCATGAGACAGCATTCAGAGTTACAGAGCACTGACCACCTCATCTTCGCTGATGAGATTATTTTCCGACCATGCGATGAAGGATGGTTAGTTATATCTGTGCTTACTGCCAACTGGATGGTCATAAGGTCAGACTTGCAAAAACATCTTCTTCAACAGTTGATTAGCGGCCTGTGTATTGGTGAAGTTTACACATCCTTACACACCCCTGATGAACAGTCCCAGTTCAAGCAGCTTCTGGCAGCTATCATGGCCCGTAATTTCGCTGGGGTCAACACTCCTCCCGTTCCTCAGTACTTAGAGGGTTACCGTATGCTTAACATCTACCTCACCAATGCATGTAATCTTCGTTGCGAACACTGTTTCATGCGCTCTGGCAAGCCATTAGACAACGAGCTAACAAAGGCGGAGTGGCTTCGTATACTTACCGAGTTTCAACAGCAAGGAGGAAAGACGGTAACGTTTTCCGGAGGTGAGCCCTTGATGAACTGCGATTTCAACGACATTCTCAAACATGCATCAACACTTGGCCTCGAAACCACTGTGCTCTCAAATGGTGTCCTTTGGACTGAGAATCGTATCAATCAGCTCGCCCCATATATCAGTCAGATACAAATCAGCATTGATGGTTTCGACGAAACCTCCAATGCCAAGGTTAGAGGTAAGGGACATTTCGACCGCATTGTACGCAACGTCATTCTCTTTGCTAACGCAGGTATTCGCACATCCGTGGCCACCACCTTCACTTTCCAGAATCTCCAGCACGATGCTGCCGAACGGTATCAGCAGATGGTTAATCATATCAAGAGCCAATGCCAGCACCCCGTTTTTTTCAAACTCAGCAAGAAGGTATTACCAGGTCGCAACACGCACTACACCGAGGCTCAGAACAAGGAGTTTTTCCAACAAATTATAGAAATAGAGCGCGCCTTAGATCCCGATGCTAAGTATAATAACTTCATGGAGGGACACACCCCTAATCTCATCGAACGCAACTGTGGCTTTGGCGGGATCTCCATTGGTGCCGATGGCGAGGTTTATTATTGCAATCGCATCTCCGAGGTCGATAGTTATGGGAATATTAGCGGTAGACCGATAAAATCATTTATAGAACAAGGTCATCAACTCCACCTGCAGACTTCAGTCGATAACCTCTCCCCTTGCAGCACATGCCAGCTGCGCTATATCTGCTGTGGCGGTTGCCGCATTGACGAATGCAACTTCCAGGGCAAAGTAAAAAACCACACGGGGCCACTTCTTCAGGTAAAATGTAACGATGACCAAGTACACCGTATGGAACGCAAGATGATAGACAGTTATTTATTTTACTACAAATTCTAGTCCTATGACATATCGGTTACTTTGCATCTACGAAATTGGGAACGCCCCCATCCCTCAACTCCGTATCGAAGTCAATCTGGATGGCAATAGTATGTCTTTGGCACCTTTTCAGCGCAAAGTAACCCTTAGCGACCTTATGGCCGATGCATCTACTAATGGTCTCCAGCCCTCAGCCTTATGCCAGCTTATAAACCACGCAGGCCTTAATAGCCAGCCATTCCATATTGACAGTAGACTTGTTAGTCACCCACTTGTCCAGCGTATACTTGTGGCTCATCCCTTCTCCTATGTTAAAGCTACCCCCAAATCCAGCCTCAAGCGAATCTCAAGTCCATCTTCTATCATCCATTTATCGTCTATTGTTCCACATCTCACATCATCCGTACCATCTGGAATACTCTATATAGATAATCCCGCTTCATGGCACCGAAACATCAAAGTACGTTTCCGCTATAACGATGCACTCAGCGATTTCTATCCCACATACACCCCTCTTCCCTATCTTTCTAGCTTAGGTTTGCTCATGCAGCGCAACGAGCAGGAGGAAAATAGGCTTTTGGCTATACTAGGCGAGGATTATAATCCTGCCACAGCCACTCTATCATTAAACACTACAGATACTGAGCGTCTCGCTGAACTTACTAAAAAAGGCTGGACACTTTACGTATCCAGCCCCAACAAAGCTGCATCAAGGCTATATTTCCATCATGAGTCATCAGGCATCAACTGGTTCTCAACCGATCAAGATGTTAATCAATCTGAGTTTGCCCATCAGCTCCTTGATGGCTATCTCAATCGTCGCAACTATCACGAGTCCGATGGCCATATTGTATTGTTCAAGAAAGAGGATGCCACACATTCTGATGACAAAACATTAGCTCAGCAGTTAGATGTGTCCTTCGATGTACGCAAACTATTTGCCGAAACACTACCACTCACTGACGCAGAGATTCATGACATCAAGTCGTCAATTACTAACCAGCTACATGCAACACTGCGACCCTATCAAGTCGATGGAGTCATGTGGTTGCAGCAGCAGCGCAAAAACAATCATGGTTGCCTTTTAGCTGATGAAATGGGCCTTGGCAAAACCATTCAGATTATTGCCCATCTATGTTGCTTGGGTAATGATAGACATCACCTGATAATTGCCCCTACCTCTTTAATATATAATTGGAAGGACGAGGTAGGTCGATTTGCTCCACAATTATCTAAGCAACTCACCTTTGTCAGTTACGATGTGCTGCGCATACATCTTTCCGATTACCTGCCAGAGTATTACGATACAATTATAATTGACGAGGCACAAGTGATAAAGAATCGTCAAACCAAGAAATACCAGGCCATCAGCCAATTACATTGCAAGCACAAGATTATACTTACCGGTACTCCTATTGAGAATTCCATTGATGAGCTCTGGTCGCATTTCATTATGCTCATGCCACCCATGCATTCACTCTATCATCGTCTGCACACATTGGGGATCCAAGCAATACCAGAGGTCTATGTCACTCTTTCCAGCAAATTCCTTAAACCTTTCATCCTTCGAAGAGAAAAGCAAATGGTACTGCAAGATTTGCCCGACCGTATTGAGAAGACTGTATATATTGAGCTTAACGAACACGAGCGAATCAAATATAAGCAAGTTCACACCACTATACTCCAGGCTTTCGCTTCAGGACTCAGCGGCCGCATAAGCAGTTTGGCCTTAGAAGGACTTCTTCGATTACGCCAGGCTTGCATTGCACCTAAGTACCAAACAGTACTTGACTATATCGAGACATTTCGTTCTGAGGGACGCAAGGTTTTACTCTTCTCTCAATTTGTCAGTGCCCTTCACGAATTAGAGTCACGTTTGACCTCGGCAGGCATTCATTTTGTTACACTATATGGAAACACCCATAATCGTGACATTCCTGTACGCCAGTTCCAAAGCGATCCCTCTATCGCCGTATTCCTTATTAGCCTTAAGGCTGGTGGTTTCGGACTCAATCTCACCTCTGCCGATCGTGTTATTCTCTTAGACGACTGGTGGAACCCTGCAGTCGAAGACCAAGCCATGGCTCGTGCCCATCGCATTGGTCAGAAGAACAATGTTCTTGTTCTCAGATTAGTCTGCAAAGACACTGTTGAGGAAAAGATCCTTCAACTTCAAGCCCAAAAGCGTCAGACTGTCGATTTATTCAACACCACCAGCGACAAACTAACCCTTGATGAAATTAAAGAGTTAATTGGGTAATTCCCCTTATTTCTTATCTTTATTTTCTGGTGCTTTTTTTATTCTTATTGCAATGCTATATCGTTTATTCTCATCAGCTTTTTCATCATACTTGCTAATCCTACTCTCAAAAAGAACATTATTATTCCAGCCTGCTTTCAAGAATTTACGGATGATTTTAGAATCTTCTTCTGATAAAACACCTATCTTAGCATCACCAAGTTTCGCAAAAACAGCCTCCTTCCCATCATTGTCCTTGTCTATATCCAATACGAGCTCGGTTCCTAACGACAATTTCTTTTCGTCTTCACTGATAACACCAAGTGCGTCAAATTGGTTGACTTTCTGCAGAAAGCACTCATTCAAAAACATCTTTTCAGCCATAATTACTTAATCTTTAATTTTATTATTATACTTAAATCTTTGCTCTATCGACATCTCTCTTACTCTATTCAGCCAGTCTATAATTGCTCTTGGAGAATTATGATGTTCATCAGTCTGATTCCTTTCTATAGCCAAAGCAATTAAAGAATATTCTCTCTCAAGGGAGGTTGAGAATACGCCCTGATCATCAGTATTAATCGACACTGCTACATCATGACGAGGATATGGTGTATCCAAACCATAATTAAAGAATTTCAAAATCGGGTGCTCATCATATCTAGACATCTCACCTATCTTATAATTAGAAGAGGGATTACACTCTATCGCGATATGTCTTTTTTCGATTTTCCCCAAAAGCTGTTGCTGGATTTTCTCCAATAACAAGTACCATTCCTCCCTATACATCGGTGGAATAGTTAATGTATCCCCCAAGTAGCCACGTCTTGCATATTTATAAGAATGATAAGCATCAAATAATTCTCTTGCATTCTCATTCCTCAACGCCACTTCAGCACATATATGATTGTTCATACCCGCATGTGCCCACTCTTTATCTATAGTTGATGTCAGATTCTTCAAACTTTTTGAATCTAATTCTTTTCCTATAATGGGAGAATCGCCTCTTAATAACCACGACAAATAGTAATCATTGATATCGCAAGTCAACCCATTATCTTCACTTGTATTAAAATAAGAATCTATTATATTCTCACCTTCCTTCTGTTCCAATCGGTATATATCAGTAAAGTACTTCAGGAACATTATCTCTAGCCAACCACACAATTGGGTATAGCCAGTCAACCTGATACACTTATGATGTAGCCAAGCCAAATTATCCAATATTACCTGTTTACTTGCGCAAATTACGAAATATCTCTTCTCATAATATTTTCTTACGTCAGTTCCCAGCACCAATGCATGACCTAATCTGTCACCATTTCTCAAATTCAGGAAAATAAGCGCCTCTTCTACAGCCCTTAAGCCGTCCGCTACATCCATAAAGTCCTCGCCTACATGATAGGTTACATTCAAATCATAGGGATAATCATCCAACTCTTCATCGATTTTAACCTCATGTCCTCTCAAGAACCTGAAAGCCTGAGCATACACCTCAGGACGACAGAATATTTCAGAATTAGCCGCATCTATTCCTACAACTTTTCCTACCAAATTGTTGTTAACACCCCAGTTGTCACGATTACATCTGAATTTATATATTGCATATGCCTGTTTCTTGATTTCTCCTCTAAGCTTATAATGTCGATATAAGTCCGATTCTTTTGGCTCATCCCTTTGTTTTATAAAGTGAAAAATAAAGTCAAATCGTTCCTCATACCTTTTATCAACATCATTACATATCTCTTGCAACGATTTCACAATCCCTTCTTCTGTGTCTTTTGGTACGATTCTGGCCTCAATATACCTTTCATCATTCTTTTGCAAGAATCCTTCTATTGCTGCTTTGTACAACAAATGATTGTAATTCTTCAATAGATAATCGGTCTTTCTCTCTTCATAGCTCGCAAAATTAGCAAACCCCACACGCTCGTTAAGTTGTAGGATTTCATTCCTAAAATAGTTCTTATACAGCAAGTATGCATAAAACAATGTTGCAATGTCTTCAGTTTCCTCGCTATTACCACCATAGATTTTTCTGAAAACAGCATACATAAATGCTCTCTCAGGTGCCAATGCTTTGTTCTCAATTAATTCATTGCCATAATGACTTACAGGGATA
>JAEEGK010011918.1_pt1 | contig 19801 bp, 10 predicted proteins | sample 8958771 | NCBI WGS metagenome assembly JAEEGK01 (sample SAMN16246547, study PRJNA631951) | gut metagenome | biome: gut microbiome; feature: rumen; material: SC-attached | host: Bos | place: Iran: Karaj | collected 2018-10
GATTTCCCGAGGACCCGACGCAAGCCGTGTGATAACCTTCGATTCGGGAGTGCTCGCATTCCACAGACTCTCGATCATGGGACTCACCGATGAAGGTATGCAGCCCTTTGAATATGAGGGAAGTTACGTAGTATGTAACGGTGAGATTTACGGCTTTGACAAATTCAAGAAAGAGCTTGAAAAAGATTACGAGTTTAAAAGCGGTTCCGACTGCGAAGTACTTCTCCCGCTTTACAAGAAGTACAAGACGGATATGTTTAAACTCCTCGATGCCGAATTTGCTTTGATCCTTTACGATAAAGATGAAGACAAGTTCGTAGCCGCCAGGGATCCGATAGGAATAAGACCTCTTTACTACGGTTACGACAATAATAATACGTTATATATGGCAAGCGAAGCCAAAAACCTCGTAAGCCTCTGCAAAAAGGTAATGCCTTTCCCGCCCGGTCATTATTACAAGGACGGAAAATTCATATCCTACATGGATATGACGGAAGTAAAAGAATACATAAAAGACGATCTTGAAACGGTATGTGAGAACATTCACGACAAACTTATAAAGGGTGTTGAGAAAAGACTTGTTTCAGACGCAAAGGTAGGATTTTTACTTTCCGGCGGACTTGATTCATCACTTGTTTGTGCCATAGCCGCAAAACAGAGCGGTGTTCCCATAAAGACATTCGGAATCGGAATGGAAACGGACGCGATCGATCTTAAATACGCAAAAGAAGTTGCGGATTATATAGGAAGCGATCACACCGAAGTATACATGTCAAAAGAACAGGTGCTTGATTCATTAAGAGATGTCATTTATCTTCTTGGTACTTACGACATCACGACCATAAGAGCAAGCATGGGAATGTATCTTCTTTGTAAATGGATACATGAAAATACGGATATCCGTGTTCTTCTTACCGGCGAGATATCGGATGAGCTTTTCGGATACAAATACACCGATTTCGCTCCCGATGCCGAAAGCTTCGAAGAGGAATCGAAAAAGAGAGTAAGAGAGCTTCATATGTACGACGTTTTGAGAGCGGACAGATGTATCTCGGTAAACTCACTTGAAGCAAGAGTTCCATTCGGCGATCTTGATTTCGTAAAATACGTAATGGCCATCGATCCCGAAAAGAAGCTTAACAAATATAATAAAGGAAAATACCTGTTAAGACATGCTTTCGAAAGAGACGAGATCTTACCGAAAGACATTCTTTTCAGAGAAAAAGCAGCTTTCTCCGATGCGGTGGGACATTCGATGGTAGATGACCTTAAAGAATATGCCGAAGCAAAATATACGGATGAAGAGTTTGAGAAGCTGAAAGAAAAATATACATACGCTAAGCCTTTTACGAAAGAATCGCTTTTGTACAGAGAGATCTTCGAGGAGTTCTATCCCGGACAGGCTGAGATGGTGGTTGATTTCTGGATGCCCAACAAAGAATGGGAAGGATGTAACGTAAACGATCCTTCGGCCAGAGTTTTATCAAACTACGGAGCAAGCGGAGTATAAATCAAATAACGGTATTGCAAGCAAAGGCGCTTGGACTTAACGGTCTAAGTGCCTTTTCTTATAAAAAGAAAGGAGAAACAAAATGGAACAAAAGATTACAGAAATGTACGGAAGTCTGGTATTTGGAGACAAGGTAATGCGTGATAAGCTTCCAAAGGACATTTACAAGGCTTTACGAAAGACTATAGATAAGGGCACGCATCTTGAACTTGATGTTGCCAATGCGGTTGCGATCGCAATGAAGGAATGGGCCGTTGATAACGGAGCTACCCACTACACACATTGGTTCCAGCCTCTTACAGGATTTACCGCTGAAAAGCATGACAGTTTTATCTCTCCCACAAGTGATGGGGAAATAATAATGGAATTTTCCGGCAAGGCACTCGTCAAAGGCGAGCCCGATGCTTCGTCATTTCCTTCAGGCGGTATAAGAGCTACATTCGAGGCAAGAGGATACACGGCATGGGATCCTTCATCACCGGCCTTCATCAAGGATAAGACGTTGTACATTCCCACAGCTTTCTGTTCATATACAGGTGAAGCACTTGATAAGAAGACTCCTCTTTTAAGATCAATGGATGCTCTTTCAAGAGAAGCGGTCAAACTTTTAAAGATCATCGGTAATGACGAAGTTGAAAGCGTGATCACAACCGTAGGTCCCGAACAGGAATACTTCCTTGTGGATAAGGATGATTACAAGAAGAGAAGAGACCTTATCTTTACCGGAAGAACACTTTTCGGAGCACCCGCTCCCAAGGGACAGGAAATGGAAGATCACTACTTCGGATCCCTTCGTCCGAGAGTATCGGCATTCATGCACGAACTGGACGAAGAACTTTGGAAGGTTGGTATTCCGGCAAAGACAAAGCACAACGAAGTTGCACCTTGTCAGCATGAGCTCGCACCTGTATTTGATACCACAAACGTAGCGGTAGATCACAACCAGCTCACGATGGAGCTTATGAAGAAGATTGCAGAGAAGCACAATTTTGTATGTCTTCTTCACGAAAAGCCTTTCGCAGGTATCAATGGTTCGGGAAAGCACAATAACTGGTCACTTTCCACCAATACCGGAGTAAACTTACTCGATCCCGGAAAGACACCTGCAGAGAACATTCAGTTCTTACTGTTTTTGGTAGCAGTCATTAAGGCGGTTGACGAGCATGCCGATATGTTAAGACTTTCGGTTGCATCAGCAGGAAATGATCACAGACTCGGAGCTAACGAAGCACCTCCCGCCATCATTTCGATCTTCTTAGGAGAAGAGCTTACGGCAGTTTTGGATTCCATCGAGAACGAGAAGTTCTTCAAGAAGGGCGAAAATGTTCAGATGGGTGTCGGAGCACAGGTAATACCTCACTTTACCAAAGACAATACCGACAGAAACAGAACTTCACCTTTTGCATTTACCGGTAATAAGTTTGAGTTCAGATCCCTTGGATCGTCAGCATCGGTTGCAACTCCCAATATCGTACTCAACACGGCTGTTGCAGATGCGTTGTCACAGTTTAGCAAGAAGCTTGAAGGCTTATCCGGAAAGAAACTTGAAAGTGCGATCCACGAACTTATCAAGAGCACGATAACAAAGCACAAGCGAGTTTTGTTTGACGGAAACGGATATACGGACGAATGGGTTAAGGAAGCTAAGAAGAGAGGTCTTTACAATCTTAAGTCCACTCCCGATGTTCTTCCCAGACTCCTTGATAAGAGCAACAAAGAGCTTTTCATCAAGCATGGTATTTACAGTGAAACCGAGATCGAGTCACGTTATGAGATCCTTCTTGAGAATTATACAAAGACGATCCACATCGAGGCTTGCACTTTAAAGGATATGATGTATCACGACTTTATGTCGGCGGTTACAAAGTATATGGATGACACCGCAGAACATATCGTCAGAAAGAAGACGGTATCCAAGGAGATCCCGGTTACGGCTGAAGAGAATATGCTTAAGACGATAGCTTCCAAGTATGAGTCACTTGCGGCAGCGGTACTTAAACTTGAAGAGGATATCGCAAAGGCAGAGAAGATCTCTGATGAACTTAAGAAAGCTAAGTTCTATCACGATCCCGTATTGAGTGATATGGAAGAGGTCAGAAAGTACGCAGACTACATCGAGCAGTACATTCCCGATTCTTATCTTCCTTATCCTACATACAGCAAAATATTATTCTACGTTTAAAACGCAAAGGCGCGTGATCTTATAACTCACGCGCCAATTTTCATACGAAAGGAACTATAAACATGAGTGAATTATTACAAAGCATAGACACGGAAGTGTTTGGAGTATGGTTTTTGATCGGTGCGGCATTGGTGTTCTGGATGCAGGCAGGATTTGCAATGGTTGAAGCAGGTTTTACCAGAGCTAAGAACACCGGTAACATCATCATGAAGAACCTGATGGACTTTTGTATAGGTACCGTCGTTTTCGTTATCATCGGTGCAGGTTTGCTGCTCGGTGAGGACCTTATCGGATTCATCGGAAAACCCGGACTTGATATCTTTACTTCTTATGAATCATTTGACTGGTCATCATTTGTATTTAACTTAGTATTCTGTGCCACAACGGCAACTATCGTTTCCGGTGCCATGGCAGAAAGAACACGATTCATCAGTTATTGTATTTACTCGGCTGTTATTTCAGCTTTGATCTATCCCATCGAAGCTCACTGGATCTGGGGCGGCGGCTGGCTTGCACAGATCGGTTTCCACGATTACGCAGGATCTACCGCGATCCATATGGTAGGCGGTATCGCAGCTTTGATCGGTGCAGCATTACTCGGACCCCGTATCGGTAAGTTCGAACGTGACGAAAAAGGCAAAGTTGTTAAAGTAAACGCTTTCCCCGGTCACAACTTAACGATCGGCGCACTCGGCGTATTCATCCTCTGGTTTGGATGGTACGGATTCAACGGCGCAGCAGCTACAAACGTAGCAGAGCTTGGAAGTATCTTCCTTACCACTACCATCGCTCCCGCTGTAGCAACCGTAGCATGTATGATCCTTACTTGGGTTAAATACGGAAAACCTGATATCTCAATGTGCCTTAACGCATCACTTGCAGGACTTGTAGCGATCACCGCTCCCTGTGATGTAACCGATGCTCTCGGCGCAACAATAATCGGTTTGGTAGCAGGTTTGCTCGTTGTATTCGGCGTATGGTTCCTCGATTATAAACTCCATGTTGATGACCCTGTAGGTGCCGTTGCGGTTCATTGCTTAAACGGCATCTGGGGAACCATCGCAGTAGGTCTCTTTGCTACATCCTCATCACCCGCTTTTGAGACCGCCGGTATTAAAGAAGGCCTCTTCTATGGCGGCGGTTTCGAACAGTTGGGACTTCAGCTCACAGGTTTTGCGGCTGTAGCCGGATGGACTGTAGTTACTATAACGATAGCATTCTTAATAATCAAAGCGATCTTCGGTCTTCGTGTTACAGAAGAAGAAGAGATCACAGGTCTTGATGTGACCGAGCACGGTCTGACTTCCGCATATTCGGGATTTGCGATCATGGACGTTTCAAACACAATGACGATGACCGTAAACGAAAACACAAACCTCGGTGTTTCGGACTACGACAAGGCAAGCGAGTTTGTTCGCGAGAAATCCGTCAGCACATACGTTGCTCCGGATATCAATACGGGAATTCACAAGGTCGTTATTATCGCAAAACTTACAAAGTACGATGCTTTGAGAAAGGCGATGAACGAGCTGGGCGTAACCGGTATGACAGTAACTCAGGTAATGGGCTGCGGTATCCAGAAGGGCGCCGGCGAGATGTACAGAGGTGTCGAAGTCGATGCGACATTGCTTCCTAAAGTTAAGGTTGAGGTTGTCGTAAGCGAGATACCTGTACAGAAGGTAATAGACGTTGCCAAGAAGACACTGTATACGGGACATATCGGAGACGGCAAGATCTTTGTTTACAACGTTGATAAGGTTGTCAAGATCAGAACCGGCGAGGAAGATTTCGACGCATTACAGGATGTTGAATAACGAAAGGGCAAAGATTTCACGGGGAATTTATTTCCCCGGGAAATCTATTTGCGTATAAAGGCGTGATGCCTTTATACGCTTGTGTTATATAAAAAGGATTTAGCAAAGGTTTTGGAGGCTTAAATGGTTAAGTACGTATTTGTAACGGGCGGAGTTGTATCGGGACTCGGAAAAGGAATAACGGGAGCATCTCTCGGAAGACTTTTAAAGGCAAGAGGATACAGAGTCGTAATGAAAAAGTTCGACCCCTATATAAATATCGACCCGGGAACAATGAATCCCATACAGCACGGAGAAGTGTTCGTAACGGATGACGGTACCGAGACGGATCTCGATCTTGGCCATTACGAAAGATTCATAAACGAAAGCCTCAACAAAAATTCAAACGTAACTACCGGAAAGATATACTGGGCGGTCATTAACAAGGAACGTCACGGTGATTACGGCGGAGGAACGGTACAGGTCATTCCTCATATAACAAACGAGATCAAGTCCCGATTCGTTACGGAAGACGTTGACGGTGTTGACACCGTAGCGATAATCGAGATCGGAGGAACGGCGGGAGACATCGAAAGTCAGCCATTCCTTGAAGCCATAAGACAGTTCCAGGCCGATGTGGGAAGAGAAAACGCGATAGTCATTCAGGTTACCCTCATTCCTTACCTTAAGGCTTCGGGCGAACTCAAAACAAAACCTGCGCAGATGTCTGCGAAGAACTTACAGAGTATGGGTATATGGCCGAACATTTTGGTATGTCGTTCCGATTACCCGTTAGACGAACATTTAAAAGAAAAGCTTGCGCTTTTCTGTAATGTAAAAAAAGAGCATGTGCTCGAAAATCTTGATGCGGAATTTCTGTATGAAGTTCCGATAATGTTGGAGAAAGAAAACTTTGCGAAAGCGGTATGCGACAGCCTAAGCATTGCATGTCCCGAGCCTGACTTAAAGGAATGGGAACAGATGCTTGATAACCTCCATCATCCCGATAAGGAAGTTACGGTATCCTTGGTAGGCAAATATGTTTCTTTGCACGATGCTTACCTAAGCGTTGTGGAAGCACTTAAGCACGGCGGCATATCCAACAGGGCAAAGGTCAATATAAACTGGATCGATTCCGAGGAAATCACCAAGGAAAACGTAGAAAATAAACTAAAAGACAGCGACGCGCTGATCGTTCCCGGAGGTTTCGGAACAAGAGGCATAGAGGGAATGATAACAGCAATCGGATATGCGAGAGAAAAGAAGAAGCCTTTCCTTGGCATATGCCTCGGAATGCAGCTTTCACTTATAGAATATGCAAGAAACGTAGCCGGACTTGAAGGCGCAACAAGCACCGAGTTTGATGAAAACGCAAAATACCCCGTTATCCACATAATGCCCGACAAAGAAGGGCTTGAGGATGTGGGCGGAACATTAAGACTTGGTTCATATCCCTGTGATCTTACGGATAACACCATTGCAAGGAGTTTATACGGCGAAGAACATATAACAGAAAGACACAGACACAGATACGAAGTAAACAACGAATACAGAGAGATCTTAACCAAGGCAGGCCTGGTATTTTCGGGAATGTCTCCCGATAAGAGGATCGTCGAGATGCTTGAGTTACCTACACATCCGTTCTTTGTTGCAACACAGGCACATCCGGAATTCAAGTCACGACCCGATAAGGCTCATCCGTTATTCAGAGGCTTTATAAAAGCAGCAATAGAGTACAAAGAAAAAACCGTCAAAGAAGGGTAAAGTCATGGAAAGTGAAAATAAAGGCTTATACAGAAGCGAATTTGAACATGATAACTGCGGTATAGGCGCAGTCGTAAACATCAAAGGAAAAGCCGCTCATTCGATAGTGGATGATGCTTTGAGCATAGTTGAAAACTTAGAGCACAGAGCGGGTAAAGACGCTGAAGGAAAGACAGGCGACGGTGTCGGCATTCTTACTCAGATTCCTCATAAGTTATTTAAGAAGCTTTGCAAAGCAGAAGGCATCGAGATCGGAAACGCACGTGAATACGGCGTAGGTATGTTCTTCTTCCCGCAGAACGAACTAAAAAGAAGCCAGGCGATGAAGATGTTTGAAGTCATCGTCAGAAAAGAAGGGCTTACATTCCTTGGCTGGAGAAAGGTAAAGATCAATCCTTCTGTGCTGGGAAGCAAGGCTCTTGAAAGCATGCCCGTGATCTATCAGGGATTCATCAAACGTCCCGAAGATATAACCGATGACATCGCATTCGACAGAAAGCTCTACATCATAAGACGTGTATTTGAGCAAAGTACGGATACGACCTATGTTCCTTCACTTTCTTCAAGGACCATAGTTTACAAAGGTATGTTCCTTGTAAAGCAGTTAAGACCTTTCTTTGAAGACCTTATGGATAAAGATTTTGAGTCTGCCATTGCAATGGTACACTCAAGATTTTCCACGAACACAAATCCCAGCTGGGAACGTGCGCATCCCAACAGGATCCTTGTTCATAACGGCGAGATCAACACCATAAAAGGAAATGTGGACAAGATGCTGGCAAGAGAAGAAACGATGCATACCGATGTCTTTTCTTCGGAAGACATGACAAAGATTCTTCCGGTTGTTTCTTCATCCGGTTCTGACTCAGCTATGCTTGACAATACCCTTGAGTTCTTATCCATGTCCGGAATGGATCTTGCCCTTGCTGCAAGCATACTCATTCCCGAACCCTGGACTCATAACGATACTATTCCCGAAGAAGTCAGAGACTTCTATCAGTACTATGCAACCATGATGGAGCCTTGGGACGGACCCGCATCTATCCTTTTCAGCGACGGTGATGTGATGGGTGCGATACTCGACCGTAACGGACTTCGTCCTTCAAGATACTATGTGACCGATGACGACAGACTTATCTTAAGCTCCGAAGTCGGTGTCCTTGAGGTGGACGAATCTCACATCCTTAAAAAAGAAAGACTTCATCCCGGAAAGCTTTTACTTATCGATACAAAAGAAGGAAAGCTCATGGGTGATGATGAGATAAAAGAAAAATACGCCCTTAAAGAGCCTTACGGCGAATGGATCGACAGCAAGCTCATAAAGCTTAAAGATATCAAGATCCCCAACAACAAAGTTATTTCTTATAAAGAAGACGAACTTTCGAAGCTGCTTCTTTCTTTCGGATATGCATACGAAGAATACAGCGAAGAGATCGCAAACATGGCTCTTAACGGCGGCGAGTCCATCGGAGCGATGGGTGTGGACACTCCTTTGGCGGTTTTGTCAAAGCAGTACAGACCGTTATTTGATTTCTTTAAGCAGATGTTCGCGCAGGTTACAAACCCGCCCATCGATGCCGTACGTGAAAAGATAGTTACTTCAACCACGGTTTACCTTGGAAAGAACGGTAATCTCCTTGAGGAAAAACCCGAGAACTGTCAGGCACTCAAGATCGAGAACCCGATTCTTTCAGACCTTGACCTTCTTAAGATCGAGAAGATGAACAAGCCCGGATTCAAGATCGCAAAAGTACCGATCATCTTCTATAAGAGCACACCTATCGAAAGGGTTATCGATCACTTATTTGTTGAAGTCGACAAAGCTTACAACGAAGGTGCCAACATTCTTATCCTTTCCGACAGAGGTGTTGATGAAAACCACGTTGCGCTTCCTTCGCTTCTTGCGGTGGCAGCGGTTCACATGCATCTTGTTAAAACAAAGAAATGTACCGCAATGTCTATAATCATCGAATCCGGTGAGCCCAGAACAGTACATCATTTCGCTACTCTTCTCGGATACGGTGCAAGTGCTGTCAATCCTTACCTTGCACATGCCTGCATCGAAAAGCTTGCACAGGACGATCTTCTTGACAAAGACTATTACGCAGCGGCAAACGATTACGACAATGCGATACTTAAAGGCATCGTAAAGATCGCTTCCAAGATGGGTATTTCAACGATCCAGTCTTATCAGGGCAGCAAGATCTTCGAAGCAATCGGTATTTCGGCAGACGTTATCGACAAATACTTTACAAAGACCATAAGCCCCATCGGCGGATATTCACTTAACGATATCGCCGATGCGGTAGACAAGCAGCATTCGAAAGCGTTCGATCCCCTGGGACTTACAACGGAGCTTTCCCTTCCTTCAAAGGGAATGCACAAGTCAAGAGCGGCAGGTGAACTTCACAGATACAATCCCGAGACGGTTCATATGCTTCAGAAGGCTACAAGAGACGGAAACTACGACGAATTCAAGCAGTATACGAAGATGGCCGACAGAGAAGAGACCGGATATCTTCGAAGCTACCTTGATTTCAAATTCTCCGATAAGCCCGTAGCGCTTGACGAAGTGGAAAGCGAATACGAGATCGTAAAGAGATTTAAGACAGGAGCAATGTCATACGGTTCCATCTCCGAAGAAGCTCACGAGACGCTGGCCATTGCGATGAACCACTTAAAAGGTAAGTCAAACTCGGGCGAAGGCGGTGAATCGGAAGAAAGAATCCTTTCCGAGAACGATAAAGACAACAGAAATTCCGCTATTAAGCAGGTTGCTTCAGGTCGTTTCGGTGTTACCGAAAGATATCTTTGCTCGGCAAAAGAGATCCAGATCAAAATGGCGCAGGGTGCAAAACCCGGTGAAGGCGGACATCTTCCCGCAGGAAAGGTTTATCCCTGGATCGCAAAGACGAGACATTCGACTCCCGGCGTAAGTCTTATCTCACCTCCTCCTCACCATGACATTTATTCCATCGAGGACTTGGCGCAGCTTATATATGACCTTAAGAATGCAAACAAATACGCACGTATTTCCGTTAAGCTCGTTTCCGAAGCAGGTGTCGGCACCATCGCTGCCGGTGTTGCAAAAGCCGGTGCGCAGGTAGTGCTCATCTCCGGTTACGACGGAGGAACCGGTGCGGCTCCTTTAAGCTCGATCCACAACGCAGGTCTTCCCTGGGAGCTTGGTCTTGCGGAGACACACCAGACTCTTATAAAGAACGGATTGAGAGAAAGAGTAAGAATAGAAACCGACGGAAAACTTATGACGGGTCGTGATGTAGCCATCGCAGCAATGCTCGGTGCCGAAGAATTCGGATTTGCTACCGCTCCTTTGATCACCCTGGGATGCGTAATGATGAGAGTATGTAATCTTGATACATGTCCCATGGGTATCGCAACGCAGAACCCGGAACTGAGGAAAAGATTCATCGGAAAGCCTGAATATGTGGAAAACTTCATGCTCTTCATCGCAAGAGAACTTCGTGAATATATGGCAAAACTCGGAGTTAAGAGTGTTGATGAACTGGTAGGAAGAACAGACCTCCTTACACCCAAGAAAGATTTAAGCGGCGGAGCGGGCAGCATCGTATTTGACGAGATCTTATTTAACGACGGAGACGGAAATCACATCTTCTCACCCGACAACGTATATGATTTCGAACTTGAGAAGACAGTTGACGAAAGCGTTCTGTTAAAAGACAAGAAGATCGCCGCGGCAATAAAGAGCGGAAAGAACGCAACCGTTGATATCAAGATAAAGAACACGGACAGATCGCTCGGTACGTTACTCGGTGCCGAGGTCGTAAGACATCACAGCGAAGGTTTAAGTGACGATACGATATTCATTAACTGTGAAGGTTCTGCAGGACAGAGCTTCGGTGCTTTTGTTCCGAAGGGTATCACTTTAAATGTAACGGGTGATGCAAACGATTATCTCGGAAAAGGATTGTCCGGCGGAAAAGTTATCGTAAAGGCTCCCAAAGACGCGGCTTACGATGCGGAAGAAAACATTGTGGTGGGAAACGTAGCTTTATACGGAGCTACTTCGGGTGAAGCATACATTTCCGGTATCGCAGGTGAGAGATTCTGCGTAAGAAATTCCGGTGCCACCGCGGTAGTTGAAGGTGTGGGCGAGCATGGTTGCGAATACATGACAGGCGGTAAGGTCGTTATCTTAGGACCTACCGGAAAAAACTTTGCGGCAGGTATGAGCGGCGGTGTCGCATATGTATACGATGAAGAAAATCGTCTGTACAGAAACTTAAACAAAGAGCTCGTTTTGATGGAGAAGGTCGAGACCAAAGCAGACAAAGAAGAATTAAAGAAGATGCTTGAAGATCACATCAAGTATACGGGTTCAAAGAAAGCGACCGAGATACTTAAAGATTATGCGAACAATCTTTCAAAGTTCAAAAAGATAATCCCCGAGGATTACAAGAAGCTCATAAGTGTAACGAGTATGCTTGAAGAACAGGGAATGAGTATCGAAGAAGCAAGAATAGAAGCATTTTACAAATGCACCGGAAAGGAGCATTGAGATGGGAAAAGCAACAGGTTTTTTGGAATATGAAAGAAAAGACGGCGAAGTGGTGAAGCCTTCGGTCCGTACGCAGAACTTCCTTGAATTTCATAAATCCCTTTCTTACAAAGAGCAGCAGCTTCAGGGTGCAAGATGTATGGCATGCGGTATTCCGTTCTGTCAGGCGGGTGCAATGCTTGCCGGTATGGCTTCGGGTTGTCCTTTGCACAACCTTGTTCCCGAAACGAACGATCTTGTATACAAAGGAAAATGGGAACAGGCTTACAAGAGACTTTCGACGACTCATCCTTTACCCGAATTTACTTCAAGAGTCTGCCCCGCGCTTTGCGAAAACGCTTGTACATGCGGACTTAACGAAGCCCCGGTTTCAACAAAGGAAAATGAAAAAGCGATCGTAGAGTATGCTTACGAGAACGGTTTGGTAAAACCCGATGTTCCGGCAGTGAGAACCGGCAAAAAGATCGCGATCATAGGAAGCGGACCTTCCGGACTTTCCGCAGCCATAATGTTAAACAAGCGCGGTCATGAAGTAACGATATATGAAAGAAACGACAGAGCCGGCGGACTATTAAGATACGGAATCCCCAACATGAAGCTTGATAAGAGAGTCATTGACAGACGAATCAAGATCATGGAAGAGTCGGGAATAAAGTTTGTATATAACGTAAATGTGGGAAAAGACATTACGGGAGAAGAACTTTTAAAAGAATATGACAGAGTACTTCTCTGTACCGGAGCTTCCAATCCCCGTGACATAAAAGCACCCGGAAGAGAAGCAAAAGGTATCATGTTTGCGGTCGATTTTTTAAAGGAAGTAACCAAGACTTTGATCGACGGAGGGTATGACAGCGAAGCAATGATCTCAAAAAACGCTTTTTCTTTCGGCACTGTTAAAGGAAAGCATGTTTACGTCATCGGAGGCGGTGATACGGGAAACGACTGTGTCGGAACATGTATGAGACTGGGTGCCGCGTCGGTTAAGCAGATTGAGATGATGCCAAAGCCTCCCGTAGAAAGAGCACTTAACAACCCCTGGCCCGAATGGCCCAAGATACTTAAGACCGATTACGGTCAGGAAGAAGTTATAGACAAGTTCGGTGAAGATCCGAGAATCTATACCACCACCGTAAAGGAATTCATTAAAGATAAGAACGGAAAGCTTAAAGCGATAAAGATTGTAAAGCTTAAATCCGAAAAGGACGAAAAGACCGGAAGGATGAACATGGTTCCCATCGAAGGAACCGAAGAAGAAGTAAAAGCAGACATCGTTCTTATCGCGGCAGGATTCCTCGGAAGTGAAGAATACGTAAGAAATACCTTCAAAGTAGAATGTAACGAAAGAACAAACATAAAGACCTCGGAAGGTTTTTATAAGACGAGTGAAGAAAGAGTTTTCGCCGCAGGTGATGCAAGGCGCGGACAGTCCCTCGTGGTATGGGCCATAGCGGAAGGAAGAAGAGCAGCCGGTGAAATTGACTACTCTTTGATGGGCTATACAAATTTATAAATTTTTGTATTGCATTTTACATATGACATGGTTTATAATTTCCGACAGACAAAGGCGTCTAAAAAGAGTGTGTATGCACTCTTTTTGGAACGCCTAATTTTTTTACACCAAACGGAGGAAATTGTTATGTCTTATGTTGATGAGGTTTATGAACGTGTAGTAAGCCAGAACCCCGCACAGCCCGAGTTCCATCAGGCAGTTAAAGAAGTGCTTGAGTCACTCAGAGTTGTTATCGAGGCTAATGAAGAGAAGTATAAGAGGGACGGCCTTCTTGAGAGACTTGTTACTCCCGAGAGACAGCTCCTTTTCAGAGTTCCTTGGGTAGATGACAAGGGACAGGTTCAGGTAAACAACGGTTACCGCGTACAGTTTAACAGTGCGATCGGACCTTACAAGGGAGGTTTAAGACTTCACCCTTCAGTAAACTTGGGAATCATTAAGTTCCTTGGATTTGAGCAGATCTTTAAGAACTCTCTTACCGGTCTTCCCATCGGCGGCGGCAAGGGTGGTTCCGATTTCGATCCCAAGGGCAAATCCGACAGAGAAGTAATGGCATTCTGCCAGAGCTTTATCTCAGAACTTTTCAAATATATCGGCGCTGATACCGACGTTCCCGCAGGTGATATCGGAACAGGCGCACGCGAGATCGGTTTCATGTACGGTCAGTACAAGAGACTTACCGGTCTTTATGAAGGTGTTCTTACAGGTAAGGGACTTTCATACGGCGGATCTTTGGCAAGAACAGAAGCTACCGGTTACGGTCTTCTTTACATGACAGAAGAAATGTTAAAGTGCAACGGCGTTGACATTAAGGGCAAGACAGTTGCAGTTTCAGGTTCGGGTAACGTTGCTATCTATGCTATCCAGAAGGCACAGCAGCTTGGCGCTAAGCCTGTTACCTGTTCAGATTCCACCGGTTGGGTATACGATCCCGAAGGAATCGACGTAGCACTTCTTAAGGAAGTAAAGGAAGTTAACCGTGCAAGACTTACAGAGTATGCAGCAAAGAGACCTTCAGCTCAGTATCATGACAAGAAGGCAGAAGGCACCAACCAGTGGGAAGTAAAGGTTGATATCGCTCTTCCTTGCGCAACTCAGAACGAACTTAATCTTGATGATGCAAAGAAGCTTGTAGCAAACGGTGTTATCGCTGTTTGTGAAGGTGCTAACATGCCTACCACTCTTGAAGCTACACAGTATCTCCAGGACAACAAGGTATACTTCGTACCCGGCAAGGCTGCAAACGCAGGCGGTGTTGCTACATCAGCACTTGAGATGAGCCAGAACTCAGAGAGACTTTCCTGGACATTCGAAGAAGTTGATGCAAAGCTTAAGAACATCATGGTAAACATCTTCCACAACCTTGACGATGCTTCAAAGAAGTACGGTCTTGAAGGCAACTATGTTGCAGGTGCCAACATTGCAGGCTTCTTAAAGGTTGCAGATGCCATGAACGCACAGGGTATTGTATAAGCTGATCATTTAGTTTACATTGCGGTTTTATCGCATTGACACAAAAGGATCGGGGCACCAATTAAAGCTTATTGCTCATTTTGGTGTCCCGTTTTGTTTTAAAAGAAAGGACGACCATGAGGACAAAAGAAGACATACTTAATTTGATAGATGAAGAAGGAGTCGAGTTCATAAGACTTCAGTTTACCGACATATTCGGAAGACTCAAAAATATCGCCGTTACTCCCGGACAGATGGCAAGAGTTTTTGCAAACCGCTACTCTTTCGCCGGATCTGCCGCTTTCGGTGACAGTTACGATTTTGATGACAGACTTTATCTTTATCCCGATCTTGATACTTTCATGATCTTACCCTGGAGACCGCAGCAGGGAAAAGTTGCAAAGGTTGTATGCGACATTTGTCTTGAAGACGGTACTCCTTTTGAAATGTGTTCAAGAAATATCCTCAAAAAGACTTTAAAGAAAGTCGCCGATGCAGGATATAAAGCTACGATTTATACCGAGAATGAGTTCTTCTTATTCCATACCGACGAAAACGGTCTTCCTACAACGACTTCTCACGAACTGGCCGGTTACCTTGATGTAGGTCCCGTGGATTTTGGTGAAAATGCAAGAAGAGACATAGTGCTCATGCTTGAAGAGATGGGCTTTGAAATCGAATCATCTCATCATGAAGCCGCTCCCGCACAGCATGAGGTTGATTTTGCTGCGGCAGAAGCGCTTGAAACCGCAGATTCCATACAGACATTCAGATTCGCAGTAAGATCCATCGCCAAGAGATTCGGTCTTTATGCAACGTTCATGCCCAAGCCCAAGACAGATGTAGCGGGATCGGGCATGCATCTTACCGTTACTCTTACAAAAGACGGAAAGAACATACTTAGAAATGACGACAATACCCCTTCAAAAGAAGCTTATGCTTTCGTAGCGGGTATTCTTAATCATGCAAAAGCTTTGGCAGCCATCTGCAATCCTTCGGTCAATTCTTATAAAAGACTGCTTGGCGGATACGAAGCACCCAATGCCATCGTTTGGTCAACAAAGGGCGAGAAAGCACTTGTTAACCTGGTAAACGATGTTGAGGATACGAAGATCGAATTGAGATTCCCCGACGGTTCTTCAAATCCTTATCTTGTACTTGCAACCTGCTTAAGCGCAGGTCTTGACGGTATACAGAACAATATGGATCCCGGCAGCGAGTGCAAGACATGCGAAGACTTTAACAATGCGGACGTTTTACCCGAAAATTTAAAAGACGCCGTAATCGATCTTAAAAATGACGAGACAATTGTGAACTCTCTTGGAAAAGAGTTCTTAAAAGTATACGAAGATATCAAAAAACGCGAGTGGAAGGATTATATGACGAGGGTTTCCGATTGGGAACTTGAAATGTATCTTACAAAGATCTAGGGAGGATCCTTATGGGCTGTATATTGATCTCCATGCCCAAATTTGAGGATGCAGGCCACATACAAAGGATCGTTTCGGGAAGCGGATTTTGGGATCGCGTGTATATCTGTGAGAGCGGAAATGAGATACTCAGAACCGTCGAAGACAGAGATGTAAGCATAGTCATCTGTACCAAAAGACTTTCCGATATGGGATACGAAGAGCTTTCCACTTATCTTCCGGCGCATGTCAATATGGTTCTTTTGACAAAGGACGCCGGGCTTGAACCGTTTTCAAGCAATATAATCAAGCTTTTGATGCCGTTTAAACCCGTTGATCTTAAAGATACGCTAAGTATGCTTTTACCGGGAAGCTTTGCTTTAGGCAGGAAACAAAAACCTAAGCCTAAACCGCAAAGATCCGAAGAGGAAAAGAGGCTTATTGAAAAAGCGAAGCTTATCTTAATGGACAGAAACGGAATGACGGAACCCGAGGCCTTTAGGTATATCCAAAAATCAAGCATGGATATGGGGCGCACCATGACAGAAAGTGCGCAGATGATTCTTTTGTTAAACAGTGAGTGATCACTTAAAACAAGCGGGACATATATGAAGATCAGATTTACAAAAATGCACGGATGCGGCAACGATTACGTGTACATCAACGGATTTAGCGAACATATCGCAAAAGAAGACAAACCGGGATTTGTGAAAACCGTAAGCGACAGACATTTCGGGATAGGATCGGACGGGGTTATCTTTATTAACCCTTCGGATATCGCCGATTTTGAAATGGAAATGTACAATGCGGACGGAACACGTGCCCAGATGTGCGGAAACGGGATAAGAAGTGTTGCTAAATATGTTTACGACAGACATCTTACGGACAAAGAAGAGATGACGATCGAAAGCATGGGAAAGATCAAGTATATCACCGTTTTCCCCGAAAACGGGAAGGCAAAGCTCATCAAAGTCGATATGGGAGAGCCAATACTTGAGGCAAAAAAGATCCCCGTTATCTCAAATGAAGAAAAGGTCATTGATGAACCTATCTTTACGGACAACAAAGAATATCGAATGACGTGTGTTTCCATGGGCAATCCGCATGCGGTGATCTTTCTCGATCCCGATACTTTAAAGATAGAGGAACTGGGACCGAAGTTTGAAGATCACGTAAGATTTCCCGAAAGGATCAATACGGAATTTGTAAAAGTTCTCGACAGAAAAAATGTAAAAATGCGTGTCTGGGAACGGGGAACAGGCGAGACGTTGGCCTGCGGAACAGGTTGCTGTGCAACAGCCGTGGCCTGTATCTTAAACGGACTTACCGATGATGAGATAACCGTTCACGTACGCGGCGGTGACATTAATGTAAAGTGGGACAAAGAAACAAATCATGTATTCATGACAGGTCCCGCAGAGTTTGTATTTGACGGCGAGACAGAATATTAAAAGAGGCAACGGCAATGGTTAAGATCAATGATAATTATCTGAATCTGAAAGGAAGCTACCTGTTTTCGACTATAGCAAAAAAGGTTAAAGCTTACAGTGAGGAAAATCCCGATAAAAAGATAATAAGACTCGGCATAGGCGATGTAACAAGACCGCTTTCTTCTTCCGTGATAGCAAGTCTTCACAAAGCTGTAGACGAAATGGCAGACAAAGAAACGTTCAAAGGCTATGCACCCGATCTCGGCTACGAGTTTTTAAGAAGCGCGATCGCAAAATGCGATTATAAGGACAGAGGATGCGACATCGAAGCAGATGAGATATTCATATCCGACGGAGCAAAGTGCGATTCGGGAAATATTCAGGAGATCTTTTCAACAGATAATATTATCGCAGTATGCGATCCGGTTTATCCCGTATATGTGGACTCAAACGTAATGGCAGGAAGAACGGGTCTTTTCGATGAGAATACGGGAAGATATTCAAAAGTTGTCTACATGCCTTGCACAAAGGAAAACAATTTTACACCTGCATTTCCCGAGAAGACTCCGGACATCATCTATCTTTGTTTTCCCAATAACCCCACCGGCGGTGTAATAACAACATCCGAACTTCAGAAGTGGGTTGATTACGCTAACGAAAATAAAGCGGTCATCATTTACGATGCCGCTTATGAAGCATACATAAAAGAAGAAAACATCCCTCACACGATCTACGAGTGTGAAGGTGCCGATACATGCGCCATCGAGTTAAGATCCTTTTCCAAAAACGCAGGATTTACCGGACTTAGACTCGGATTTACCGTCATTCCCAAGAAACTTAAGGTCGGCGATGTATCTCTAAATTCACTTTGGGCAAGAAGACACAGTACAAAATATAACGGCGCTCCCTACATCGTTCAAAGAGCCGGCGAAGCGGTTTATTCGGACGCCGGAAAAGCCGAAGTAAAAGAGCTCGTAAACTACTATATGCAGAACGCTTCCTATATTTGCGAAGGCTTAAAGAGCGCAGGTTACGAGATCTACGGCGGAGTGAACGCGCCTTACATCTGGCTTAAAACACCGGATAACCTTACGAGCTGGGAATTTTTCGATCTGTTGCTTGATAAAGCATCCGTTGTGGGTACACCCGGTTCGGGCTTTGGTCCCAGCGGCGAAGGATACTTCAGACTGACCGCTTTCGGCGATCACGAGGCAACAAAAGAAGCGATCGAGAGGATAAAGAAGTTATAGCGTTGTTGCGGGTTTTTTCATTAAGTGATAAATTGGATTATATGAAAAAAACAGCGCTCATACTGTCGAAAATATCATATTTTGTCGCATCGATGATCTTGCTTTACTTATCCCTTCAGTCTGCGAGACTTACGTTTCTTTCCGACGTTTCAAATCTTGTGGATGAAAGCATAAGAAAAGGCAAAGATATATTTATATTGAACATATTGGTCGCAATTCTCGGGGCAGCGGTACTCTATGCCCTTTCGGAGGCGATCTTTAAAGAAGATAAGCAGAAAAACCGTAAAAGACTGTCGGTCATACAAATTGCGGTTTCCTGCTTTATTTTTGTTTTATTGATCCTTTTTGTTCTTAAAACAAAGATATCTCCCTACTGGGATCAGATGGAAGTTTTTCTGAATGCGCAAAGGTTTAACGCAGGCGATTACGAAGACATGAACAACATGTATCTTACCATGTATCCCCAGCAATACGGCCTAATTTTCTTTGAGGGAATACTTATAAGGATCGTAAACCACTACAGATTTTTACAGTGTTTAAATGCGCTTTTCATTTCTTTGTCGGTCTTCTTTGCGGGAAGAACGGTACTTCTCGTATCGGACAATGAGAAGGCAGGCTTTTTTGCAACGGTTCTCATGGCAGTAAACTTTCCCTTCTTCTACTACGTTTCTTTCGTGTACGGAGACGTTTTTTTCGCATTTTCCTCGATACTTATCGCTTATTTATCAATCAACTTCTGTAAAAAGAAAAAACCCGGATTTCTCGTGGGTGCACTGGCCACAGCCTGTGTTGCTCTTCCCGTAAGGCAGAATGCGCTGATATTCCTGGTTACGATCGTCATTTTCTTTTTACTGTATGCCCTTAAAGAAAAGAAGCTTATATATATACTCATCGCGGTTTTGTTTATGACGTTACCGCTTCTTACCGATGCCGGCATAAAAAAATATTACGAGCATAAGAG
>JAEEGK010011921.1_pt1 | contig 19798 bp, 12 predicted proteins | sample 8958771 | NCBI WGS metagenome assembly JAEEGK01 (sample SAMN16246547, study PRJNA631951) | gut metagenome | biome: gut microbiome; feature: rumen; material: SC-attached | host: Bos | place: Iran: Karaj | collected 2018-10
TATAAATAATTAAAATCTTTTTACTAAAGATGTAAATTAATAAAATCATAAAATTAATTTTTAAATTTTTAAAATAAACATTTCATGATTTTTAAAAATTTAATAAATTAAAAATTAATTAATTAATAAAAAAAAAAAACAATTTTCAAAAAAAGAAATTAAAAATTCTTCAAAAGAGAGACAAAAAATATATATTTATTAAAAAACCATTATTACTTTTAACACTCAAAAGTAACTTTAACATCTTGGTAATCAGAAGCTTCAGCATATTTCTTAATAGCATCCATATTAAGTTTAGGTTCAACTTCTCCTGAAATAGCATTTTCAGAAGTTTTTCCACTACCTCCACTTTGGAAAGCTTGAGCAGCTTTAATTCTATTTCCAAGATATAAATATCTATCATCTTTTTTCATTTTCAAACCTTCAGGAAGTTTACCTTCAATACTTTTAATATTTTTAAAGTAAACAGTTGGTTTAAAATGAATTAAATTATCATTTTGATTTTTAACATAGAAGAAACCAATTGCAGTTTGTTCAAATCTATTACCAGTAAATAACACAATTTTATTTTGGAATCTTGAAGCATATTTTGGAAGTGATTCAATTTTAGGTAACATAATACATTTAAGAAGTGAGTGATCATTATCTGGATCAAGATGAGCAATTTGGAATTTAACACTTCCAGAAATAGTAAGAGCATATTTTCTGACTGGAACACCAGCAGTAGCATAATCTACATTAAATAAACATATATATTCTCCTGATTTAACTGAAGTTGACATTGTTTCATTATATGCTGAATCAACATATTCAAATTTATCTCCATTACATTTTGCAAGAATAAGATTTTCAATAACTTCTTGATCTGGTTGAATCTTTCTATGGAATCTATATGATTTTTTATATACTGCTACTGATAATACTCCATCACCATTTACTTTGATTTTCATAACATTGAAACATTTTGCTTTTTCTTTATCAATTTTAACAAATGTTGATGAAAGTGGTTTTAATGGAACACAAATTGAAACAATTTGGAAATATTTACAGAAGTTATCAAAATCAATCCAAAAGATACCATCATCACCTCCTTTCTCATCAAATTCAGGGAATGCTTTTTTAGCTTCTGCTGTCCATTTTGATGATTTATCACTCCAATCACCATTCCATTCTCCTTCTCCGAATGGGTTTCTTATTTTCATTAATTTAAGTGTTTGATTACCAACTTTTCTTTCAAAAGCAGAAACAAGTGAAAATGAATGATTTTCTAATAAACCAACACTTTTTAAACCAGGAGTACCTTCTCTAATTGAGCAAGTCATAATACAATTATATTGATCAGCTCCTTTAATATTAGTCCAAAGAGAATTTTTATTTTCTTTAGCAACTTCAATAGGAATAGTAGTATATGGAGTAAAAGCTTCGAAAACTTCTCTAGGATAACCACAGACAATATTAGCATAACCACCATTAGCTTTAGCCCATGCTTTCTCTAAGAAAACTCCCCATAAGCATTTAGTAGGTGCATCAGAAAAAATAGGTTTACCAGTATTTTTATTAACTGGGAATTTATCATCAAGAGGAATAATTTTCCAATCACCATCAATTTGCATAGCAATTTCTACAGCTTTTTCATCTTCAGGAAGAGTAACAGTTTTAAATAATTGAAGAATTAAAGCAGGAAATTCAGCAAGTGCAGCTAATGTAGCAACAAAATAAGCATCAGCAACTTCACCAATTTTAATATCTTCTAAAGTAACTTTTTCACCAAAGATTTTAGCATCAGCACCCCAAATATCTTTAGCACGTTTCCATTCAATATCTCCTGCTTTTGTTTTAATTGCACTTGTTCCTTTTGATCTTCTTTCAGAATTTGTATCTGTATAATTACCATTAATTTTACCAAAGACTGTGTCTGGTTCAGGAGGGAATTTATCATCGGTGAATTTTCCATCACCTGGATTTTGATTTTTATAGTAATTTGTACAAGTTGCTATGTAATTATTTGGGTTTTTTGAATAGTCAACTGGAGCATCTTTATCAAATGCTTCTCCTGTTGCTAATTTATGTGAAGACTCATCAATGTCTTCTGATGTTTTACTTCCACCACATCCCATGTCAGTTATATAAATTAAATTTTTTTTTATTTTTTTTGGGTTTATATACGTTTTTTTATATTTTATTATTTTTTTTTTTGGGTGATTGATGTGTTTGTAATTTTTTTTTTGAAGATTTTTTATTTTTGTGGTTTTTTTTTTTTATTTTTTTGTTTGGGTTTTGAATTTATAGGATTTTTCTAGTTTTTATTTTGGGTTTTTTAATAATGTTTTTGGTCTAAATTTTTGATTATTTATTCTCAATTGTTTCAAATATTTTAAATTATGATGAAGGGATAAATTAGATTTGAATTTAAAAATTCTTAGAAAATATTTTTATTTATGTTGTTTGATTTTATAAAATATTAAAGGTTGAGTTATATATTATTTTAATATGTTTTGTTTTATTAATAATGGATTTTTAAAAGTTAAGATGTAAATTATTGACGAAATATTTATTTTTATTATTTAATTATTTTAAAACAGATAAAAAATAAATATAAATTATAAAATAATATACAATCTTTAAAATTACATTTTTATTAAATGTAATTAATAAAAAAATTAATTATTTTTAATAATATAAATCAATTCCAATTAATATAAGTCTCAAAAAAATCAAAAATAGAATAAATTTTTTATATATCAGGAAAAATTATAAATATTAATATACATATAATTTGCTAAATATCAAACTACTTTAATTAAAAATCTTAAACTTAAAAAAAAAAAATAAAGAAAAATACCTAAATAAAATAAAACTGTTCAAAAAAAAATTAAAAAAAAATAAAACAAAAATAAAAAAATAAAAAAAATGAGGCAACTAGACTTTGGTCATCGTTGTAACTGCAACGGAAAAGAACTTCGTAAAACACATTATACTTTAGGAAATTCAGGTAAAATAAAAAATATAACATAAAAAAATGATTAGACTGGGATCCAATGACACAATATCGTCATGACTATCCTCCAAAATGGTCTCAAGGAGGACCAGCATCAGACAGTATAGCTTTACGTCAATCTCACTTTAAACTTGGTGAAGATCCAAATAATTATCAAACAACATCAATGGCTCAAAGTGATGGAATAGAATTATTAGGTCCTTGTAAAAGTTCTCTTGATGAAGATGTTAAAAATGATCTTAGAAAATCTCATTTTGTAATAGGAAATTTTGATCCTAATTACAATACAAAATATAGAAGTGAATATTATGATAAAAGTTCAATGTTACCAAGAGATAATATTGATACAAAGAATATTGAAAGAAAATTACGTTCTCAAAATTATAATTTAGGAAATGAAAAAACAGATTATTTAACAGAAATGGCAGCAAAATATACAAAACCAATAATTAATCCTGATGATAAGATGAAAAATGCAATATCAACAAGTGCTTTACAACAAAGTCATTATGTTTTTGGTACACAAGGTACTAATTGGAATACAACACATAGAGTATCATATACACCAAAAAAAGCTGATGTTGAATTACAACATAAAAATTTAATAGGAACAAATTTTTCATTAGGTGATGCTGAACCAACATTAAAATCAGTTAATCAAGAAGTTTATGTTCGTCATCCTTTAGTTTCAAATCCATTAAATAAAGAATTAATAGCAGATTTACGTACTCACCACTTTGATTTTGGTAAAGATAATATACCATTAAATACAGTAAATAATATTGCATATCGTGATCCTGGAATAGTCCGTAGTGCTCCTAAATTAGATTCACAATTACTTAGACAAAGTCATTGGTCACTTGGTGATAAAACACAAGAACCACCAGATTTATATTTATCAACATATGCTAAAGCAATGACACCAAAGAAAGCTGATTTAGGACCTAAACGTGATGTAAATACATTCAAATCAGCATTTTCAATTACTGGTCCAGGACCAATGAATTATTTAACTGATTATAGAGCTAATTATATTCCTAAAGAAGTTACAAAAGATAATTTAACTGATATGATTAAACAAATTAGAAATAGTCATTTTGATTTAGGAGAAATGCCAAATGATTATGGTACAACTATGAGTAATTCATATCAATATGATCCTGAATTAGCAAAAAATGCAATGAGTCCTCTTGATAGAGATTTAGTTAATGATTTAAGGGCTACTCATTATAAATTAGGAGATGATCCTCTTGTTGGACAAACTACTCATAGAAGGGATTATGTACCTTATGATGTTAGTAAACATAATATTGTTAAAGATCCTAATCTTAAAGCTAGTCATTGGGGATTGGGTGATATGAATAATAATAGATTTGATGGAAAAACTATTTATATGACTGATTATATTCCTAAACCTATTCCTATTGATACTGAAAATGATTGTTGGTGTTAAATTTCTTTTTTTTATAATTGCTATTTTTTTTATTTTTTTAAATTAGGATTATGAGAGGATAATGTTAAAATTTTTTAAAATAATATTTTAAATATAATTTTATTTTGTTTTTTTATTATTTATTTATTTTTTATTTCATCTTGGTTTTCTTCTATATATTCTTCGGGTAAAATGAAATGATTATCTTCTTCATCTTCATCTTCATTTAAACCTCTTTTTTGTTTATTTATAGTTTCTATAATAATTAATGCAATTCTATAAGTAATTAAAATTATTGTAATAGTAACTAAAGGATAAACATTATTACCAAATTTAATATAATTTTCAATCATATTATTTAATAATATTTTAAGTTTTAAAAATGGAAAAATAAAAATAGAAAGAACAAATATTTTCACAAAATTTTTATCTCTATTATTCATATTTAATAAAATAAACTCAATAGGCATAACAGTCACAGCAAAACCAAGTCCAATTCCTTCATTTACAAAAATAAAATTATAACAATTTAAAGTTAAAATAAATCTAAAAACATTATTAAAAAATCTTTCTTCATGTCTTGTTAAATTAGATGTAAATAAAGTAAATAATTGAATAATAAAACAAGATAATATTATAATATAATAAATATGAATATAATTAAAATTTTTTAAATAAGATGAAATTTTTTCAATATGTAAAAATAAAAGAATAAAAATTGAAGAATTTAAAGATAAAATTGATAAAATTTTACTTCCATTAATTGACTTTTCTAATTCCTTATGTTCTGAAATAAAATTAAATTCAATAATATAAATGTTATCAATTAATTCATAAAAAATTCTCAAAGTTAAAAATATTAAAATAAGTAAAAAATTATATCCAATAAATCTTGAAGAATATAAAAAAAGAAAATGATATTGTCCTCTAAATAAATCTATTTCTAAAGTATTAACAGATTTTAAATATGTTATTAAAGATTTTTCAATTGTAAAATAATCCATTTCATTATTTGGATTTATTGACTTTATTTCTGAAATTTCTTTATTCTCTATATTATCATTTTCATATTTTGGAATAATTTTTACTAAAATTGAATTATAATTTTTACTAATAAAAATATGATTTGCATTTATTTGATTATTCATCATAAAGAAATTATCCATAATATTTTCAATTAAAAAAATCATATTTCTACTATAATCTTTTTTATTCATTATAGAAGAAAAAAAAATTCCAATTTGCTCAAAAAATTTTTTTAAATTATTTTTAATTCCTTTTGATAATAAATTATTATTCATAGTAAATTGTTTATCATTATTATATTTAATTTTCAAAGTTTCCATATACATTTTAATATAATCCATATCAACATATTCACTATTAACTCCATTCGCTTTAATTAAAAATTGTCCAATATTTTCTACATCAAATTCATTTAAATCAATATTTAAAATAGATTCAATTATCATTCCTTTACTTACTAATTTATTATATTTTCCATTTGTTATTTTTTCAAAAGCTTCTTTTGGATGATTATAAAATAATTCTGATGTAACATAATTAATTTGAATATCTTTTCCTAACCATTGAATTTGTTCATATTCTGATAAATATTTCATTAAAAAATAAAATAAAGAATTTGCTTTTTTTATTATTTCTCTTTTATATAAATTTTTATCATATATTAAATTTATTATCATAAATTTTACTTTTTCTCCTCTTGGAGAATGAAAAAATTTTGATATTATTTTATTATATGCAATATTTGGTGATTGAGTAAAAATTTCTTCACTAAATTTATATATTGGATCAGTTAAACTTTCTTCTGAAGTCATTTCAAAATATTTTTTAAGTAAAATAATGAATATTTCTTTATTTTTTAATGAAGAATTTATTTGAGAATCTTTTAATTGTTTTTCTATTATATAATTATTTTCTCCTAATAATGGAATTGCTATTATTGATAATATTCCAATTAAGAAAATTATATTTGTTATCTTTTTATATTTGTCTAATTTAGACTCATCAAATATTACTGAACCAGCTCTTTCTAACATTGAAACTTATCTTATTATAAATAAATTAAAATAATATTTAATGAATAAATTTAAATTTTTTTAAAAATATAAAAATGTATTTATTAACTTTAAATGATTTATTTGATTAAAAAAAATATTTGAAAAAAAAATTTTAATTTGAAAAAATATTACTATAATATCTTATTAATTCTAATATACGAGTATTAATTAATTAAAAAGTTAAAATTAAATTTTTTATTATTCTAAAATATGTAATTTAGATTAAAATAAATATGCTCAATATTCCATATGATGATGAATATTCTTTTTTAAATCCAACTCAAAATAACAATGTGAATTTTAGAAAAATAATAAAAACATTATTTCTTCCAATTTCAATAGTTGCTTTTATATTTTTTTTTACTCTTTTCTTAATTTCTTATTTTGATAAAAATCAAAAAGAAACTTATATATCAAATGAAATAAAACAAATTTTTCTTCTTAATTATTTCTTTGAAAAACCTATAAATAATAAAATAAAATTATCAAATGATTATATTTATTATAAAAATGAAGAGAAAAAGTTTACTAATGATTTTATTAAAAATTTAAGTTATATTAATTATCAAGGTGAATGGAAAGAACAAAATGATTTTAATATAAATGGATTACTATATTTACAATTTTCAACAAATAAAAATTTAAATTTGATAATAAGATTAACAGAAGGTTCATATATTGATAAATGGAAAGTTATATATAATGAAATATCTATTAAAAATTTAAAAATAGAAGATAAAATATATTATAATTATGTTTTATTTGAAGGAGAATTTAAATCTGAAATTGAAAATGGGAAAATATTTGAAAGAGAAAATATTTTTGCAAATTGTACAACTTATTTAACATTAAATTTTACAAAAAATATAAATAAAACAATAAATTTTAAAGAAAACATAAATGGAATATTAAAAACTAAATGTAGTAATTCAAACGAATTTAATATTCAAATAAACATAAAAAAGAAAAATCCAATATCTGAAAATAATAATATAAGAAATTATTCAATTTTAACTATATTCTTCAGTTTATTAATGATTTTAAATACAAATATTATCAAATATAAATTAAATAACTCAGCAAATTTTGCAAATGGAATTTCATTATTTACGATATATGAAAATATTATTTGGAATTCTTATGGTTGTTTATGTCATTTTTTTTTAACTTTAAATTATCCAACTTACTTATATTATTTTATTTTCCCTACTATTGTCTATTTTTTAAATTTTTCATTTACTGATTTAAAATTTTTATATACAATTTGGAGATTAAAATATCAAAAAGATTTAGCAGATATAAATTTAATTAAAAGAAAATTAATTCAATTATATTTTACATTTTATTTAGGAATGTTTTTTTCTTTATTTTTTGTAACTAAATTTTTTTTTTATAAACCTTATATTATATTTGGAATTTTATTAACTTGGACTCCTCAAATTATATTTAATATATATTATAATAATAGAATTTCTTTACCTTGGTCTTATATTATTTTAACTTCAATTTATAGATTATTTATTCCTTGTTATTTTAGATTAAATAAAAATAATTTTTTTTTAATTTCTCCTGATTATACTTTTTCTTTTTTTATTATTTCTTTGATGATTTTTCAAATATATATTTTATATTATCAAAGTATTAAAGGAAGTAGATTTTTTCTACCTAAAAAATTTAGGAAAAACATTTTTGATTTTTATAAAAATAAAAAAGAAATTTTATTTTTAAATCCAAATGCAAATAATATTGAATGTGTAATATGTTTAAATAATATTTTTAATGATATTGATAATATATATAATTCAAAATTTGCTATTAATGATTATATTACTTTAGATGAAAATGAACATATTCAAATATTAAGAAAAAATTATATTTATAATTTATATGAAGAAAAAAATAATAGTAGGAAAAATAAATATAACTCTTTATTTACTTTTAATGAAAGAAATTTAAATATTGAAAATAAAAAATATATTATGACTCCATGTAAACATTTATTTCATTCTAATTGTTTAGAAATGTGGTTACAAAGGAAAAAAGAATGTCCAAATTGTAGAAAAGAAATAAATTTAAACATTTAAAAAATATATATATATTAAATATTTTTTATTATATTGATTAAAAAAGAATATTATGAAATTAATGAATATAAAAAATATAATATAATAATTCTATAATAATTTTTAAAAAATATCATTTAATATTTATTTTCCATCATCATTATTGATGCATTAATATTTTCTTTCTATAATTTAAAGTTTATTAAAACTGAAATTTTAATTAATAAATATTATTATGATTGATTGAAATAAATTTTTTATTTTTTTATTCATTCTCAATAATTAATAAATTTATAATTAAAACTTAGTTCTTTCAATATATTTTAATTGAAGAGATAATCTCTTGACATTAAATAATAAAAAAATCACTTTAGAATATTGAAAATTTATTTTTTTTTTCTGATGTTTTTTTATTTTATTTTTAATTGTTTTAAAACAGATATTAATAATAAAATAATTTTAATAGTTATTGAATTAATTTTGTTAAATTTTTTATTAATGACTTGTTTATTATTTGAAAAGATTTATTCCAATAAAGAAACAGGAAAAAAAATATTAAATTATTTAACAAAAGGTGATATTATAAACTTATCATTATGTTCAAAATCATTAAATTCAATAAATAATCAGAATAATTATTTACTTTTAGAAATAATAAATACAAGAAGAATACCGTAAATAATATTTATATAATTTTTTCTTAAATAAGATTAGCTGATATTCTTTTTAAAAAAGATATTTATTTTGAAGAAACAAATATGGAAATTAATGAATATATATTAAATCAAACAGATATTTTATATTATAATTTCAACAAAGAGAATACAAAAATGATTATATTATATTCTTTTTCTTTTTTAATAATTGGAATTGATTTAACATCCCTTTTCATTGCTATAAAACAACATTCAATTTTTGATAAATTAAAGAAAAAATATAATTATATTATATTCATTCCTATATTTATTGAATGGATTATTTCTATTTTATTTTTAATATATTATAAATTTAAATTAAGAATAATTAAAAACCAAGTAATGAAAATTATTAATGCATGTAAACCAAATATGAAATGTGGTAATGAATATAACATCAATAATTTATCAAAGAAATTAAAATTAAGAACTAAATATTTTATTCATAATATTTTTGAAAATATTCTTCTACTATTAATTATAATTTTCATTCCAATTTTTTTAAAAATAGTACTTTTTAAAAAATATAAATATAAAAGTATTTTTTTTATATTTTCTTTAATTATGTTTGTTATCAAATTTTTAAAGGATTTAATTCAATTAATAATAATAAAATATAAAAGTTATAAACAAATGAAAAATAATAATTTAAAATATTTTGAAAATAAATATCCTTTAAATAACCAAATAAAAGAAATATCAAATACTATAAAAACTAATTCTTCTATTATATCAGAAATTTTTATGAACATATCTTCATTTATAATTAAAATATTCATAGAATCATTATGTTTAATATATGTATCGCAAATAGGAGATAAATTAGATGATCCAATTAAAGGAACATCTTGGTTAATTCTTTTTATTCCAATTTATATTTTATTTATTCCAATTTTAGTATGTTTAATATTACATTGCATTTCACTTTATATAATTTTAAAAAGAAAAATATGGATAGGAATAGTTACAATATTACCTTTTTTTTTCTCTTTTTTGATTAATACTTTTTTAATTCCTATGATACTAGATAATAGAATTTATTTTACTCCTTATACAATTCCAATTATATTTAGTATAGGCATATTATTTTTTGGAATACATATTAAAATTGTTAATGGAGAATTAAAAAAATATAAATAAGATTGAATTTTTTGTATATAATTTATTATGTGATTTTTATATTTAAATATAATATTTTTTATATATATACTTTAATATATTTTAAATTAATAAATTATGTTAAATTTTTAAATCCTTTTATTTTTATTATTATTTAATTAAAAGAAAGAAAAATATATTTATTTCCTAAAATATTATTTAATTTTCTTTATTTTCTTCATTTTTTTCTTCTCCTTTATCTTCATTTTTATTTTCTTCTTTTTTTTCTTCATTTTTCTCTTCTTTCTTCTCATCATTTTTCTCTTCTAAATTTTCTTGTTTTTTCTCCTTTTCTTTTTCTTCTTTTTTTTCATCTTTAATATCATTATTATTTTCATCTTTAACTTCATTATTTTTATCTTCATTTACTTCTTCAATTTTATCAAAATTAACTTTTTTTATTTTTTTACTACTTTTCTTACTTTTCTGTCTAATATTTTGTTTTTCATTATCAAATTCATTTTCATCAATTTCTTCAATACCTTCATTAACAACAATATATTTTCCTTTTCCTCTAACTTTACTTTGAACTACTTTTAAAGCTTCTTCAAATTCAAAAGATTTAGGATTTCCAGGAACAAAACTTAAAGCTCTTTTCTCAGTTTGAACTTGAGGTAATTTTTTAGGTAATTCTTCTTTTGGTTTTTGTCTATTTTCAATTTCTTTAAAAGTTTCTTCTACAATTTGAACAGAATCTTTTGCAATTTTTTGTACTTTTGATACTTCACTTTTCATTTTTACTAATTTTAATTTTGTATCTTTTTCTATTTCATTTGCTTTTTTTTCTTTTTCAAATATTGTTTTATCATGTGTTTGTTTTCTCCATCTAAATTCATCATAATGAAATAAATCAATTGGATGAAGTTTAAATTTTTTTTTGTTTTCTTTTAATTTTATATCTTTTAATATTTTAGTTTTTAATTTTATTTTTTCTACATCATCAAATATTGTTAATTCACTTAAAAATTGTAATTTTTCTCTTTGAATTGGTGTTAAAAATTTTGGTTTTATTATTTTGGAATTGTTATTATCGTTATTATTGTTATTATTATTATTATTATTGTTTATTTCTGTTGTTTCTGTTAAAAATGTATTTTGATTTATATCATTTGAAAAATGGTTTTTTTTATTTTTTAAAAATGATGGTTTTGTTTTTAAGCTTTCATATAAAATGTTTTGTTCTTTTTCAGTTAATTTTAAATTATCATTTAAAATTTGACGCTCTTTTAAATATTGTTCATTTTTTATATTTTTTACATTATCCATTGATTTATATAATTTTGTAACTGATTTTATCTCTTCTTTTTTATTATCATCATATCTTTTTATTTTTTGTCTTTTTTCTTTTAAAAATTTTGGTAAAGTAATAGTAAAATTATTATTTTTATCAAATGTTAAAATCGCTTCATCTAAATTTTTTCTTTTAAAAGAATAATCTTCCATTTTTGGATTATTTAACATACAACACATTTTTTCTGCATATTCTTTTGATATTGAACCCTATTTTTTATATTTAATTATTTATTTTTTATTTTACTGTAAATAAATTTTCTAAAACTTGAAGTTCATGTTCTTTTTCTTTATCTATTTCTCCAAATCCTGGTTTTTCTTGATTTTTCAGTTCTTCTTTACTGAAAAATAATTTGTTTAATACCATTTCATTATTCTATTTTATTTAAGTTATTTTTTTATTTTTACTTGTTCTGTTCTTTTTATTTTTGGGTGATAATAATTTGATTCTTCTGTTTTGTCACTTTCTATTTTTTCTAATAAATAATCTGACATTTATTCAATTTTTATTTTTAACATTTTTTTTAATTAAATATAAATTATTTATTTAAAATTTATTTTTTTATATTGAAATTATTATTAAAATAAAAAATATTGTTATTTTGTTATATAGTAAATTTTCCGCTCTAAATATATTAAATATGTGTATTAATTATTTTGTATCGTATTTAAAAAAAATAATTTTCAAAATTTCTTTCTTCTTATTTATAAATATTTAATGATTTATAATAATAAATAAATAGAAAGCTTAATTATATCAACCAGATATTTTTAATATATTATTTACACCTAATCATTCATCTGGAGGCAAAAATTTTAAATTTAAATCCTAAAATTATTATCTAAATTATTTTTTTATTATTTGTAAAATAATAAAAAATTATTATCTAAATAATCAACTTACCTAATACATAATAAATCTAATAAATCAGATAAAAATATTAACAAGAAATCTTTAATTTTAATTTACAAATCCTTTTCATTTTATTTTGCGCTTTTGTAAAGGATATAATTGGAATTTTAATTTCAGGTTTATTATTTATATTTGTTTTATTTATAAACATTTCTTTATTCAAATTTATTTTTTCTTCACATTGAATAAAGATCTTTTCTAATTTTTCATATGAAATTATATTAAATTTATCTTTCTTTGACAAATTTGACATTTATTTAAAATAAGATATTTTAAATACTTTATATTATTTCATTTATTAGTTTTTTGATAAAAAAATAATATATTTTTTCTCCATTTTAATTAAATAAAAAAAATTTGAATATGTATAATAAATTGATATAAAAAAAATAATCAAGCATAAAAAAATCTATATAAATAAAAATAAAAAAACTTAATTAATAATAAATGGAAAAAAATAAAAATTAACAACAATTGAAAAAAGATTTTTCAGAATGAATTTTATTCACAATTATACTTTTTTTATAATCACTAATTTCAGAAGTTGCACTTATATCATCATAATTATTATTATTATAATCATTAAATAATAAAATAGAAGATTTAATGAAAATATTATCAATATTAAATCCACTATAAGCACTACTTTCAAGAAAATAATCAAAATTATTTTTTTTTGCATATTCCAATCCAACATCATAAGAAATTTTTCTTTCATTTTCTAAATCTATTTTATTACCAACTAAAAATTTTTTTGTATCAATGTTACAATTATTCATAATATCATTATTCCAATTTTCAACATGTTCAAAACTTAATTCATTATCAATTGAATATATTAAAATAGCCAAAGAACAATTACGATAAAAATTTAAAATTAAACTTTTATAAACTTCTTGTCCACAAGTATCCCAAATATGTAATTTACATATTTTATCATTTATTTTAATACTATAAGTACTAAATTCAAATCCAACAGTTGTACAATAATCAATATCAAATGTTTTATTTATGGCTTTACTTAATAATTTTGTTTTTCCTACTCCACTATCACCAATTATTATTATTTTAAAACTTAAGTCATAATCTAAATAATTTTGTGTTAATACTTCATATGTATAATTTTCAAATATTGATTCTTGTGAATTTAACATTTTTTATATTTATAATTTAAGTCTAATTTTTTTTGAAGATAATTAATAATTATATAATATTAATTAAATAAAAAAATTATATTTTATTTTTAAATAAATTCATTAAATAAAATAAATAAATCAAATAATCAAAATAATATCAAATATAAAATTAAAATTTCAAAAAAACCTAAATTTTAATTTCCTATATTAAGATATCTCCAATGAGGAAGTTCCTTATCGTTTCTCAAATAATATTTAACAATATATAAATGTTTAACTTCATCTAAATAAAAAAACCATTTAGGTAAATTATTATAATCAATTAAAAAATAAACACAAATAATAAAATTTTCCAAAATAACCAAACCTAAAATTTTCCAAAACCATTCTTCTCCAGTATTAAATTTTTCACTAAATAAAATTATACCAGAATTAACAACTAAACCAACAAACATAAATCCTTTCATTAAAGTATTATAAATTTCAATTCCATTACTTTTTTCAATAATATTCACTCTTTCATATTTAAATTTTTTTGCTAAATCAGTTAAACTATATAAATAAACAACTAATAAGATAAAAAAAGGAGTCAATGGCGCAGATGCGCTAAATAAACAAATATAACCAAATAAAACTAATATTTTATTATATTCATATAACATTGGTTCACTTTCAGTTATTATTTTTTGATTTTCTAAACATTGACTTTCTCTTATATTTACATTGAAATTTGGATTTTTTTTTTTAATTTGAATTTTTTTTATTATATTTAATACTATTGGTAGACTTATATTAAAAATAACTACTAGAAATTCAATTAATATTAAAACATATACAAAAGTTGATAATTCCATTATACAATTTCCACCAGAACATTTATTATATTTTTCATCTTTTAAATTTGGTTTTACAAAAGCAATAAAAAATCCTCCTGTGTAATTATTAATAAATTCAAATATCATTAATTTAATTACTATATCTTTTGTTGAGTCATTTTCTTTTTCATAATTTTCCCATTCATTTAATATTTTTGCTAATTTTTTATAAAAAAATCCCATTGATTTTATTACTATAGCATTTAATGCTGCGAAAACTGCAGTTAAAAATATTTCTAAAGAACTAAATTTTGCAAAATAAATATCAATATCTTTTTTTTGAAATTTTTCTTCTAAATCATTTAAAATTACTTGTTTTTTATATAAAATATAAAATGAATTTAATATTGTAATTAAACCCATAATTAATAAAACAAAATATGAAAATAGTCTTTTAAATATTCTTTTTTTTATTGAAGAATATTCAATATGTTGATCAAAGATAAAATACTTTTTATAATCTGGAATAAATTTTTCTTGTTTTGATTGAAATCTTTTATAATGTTCAGTTCCCCATAAATAAGAATAAAATAATTCTTTTTTACTCCAGTTTTTAATAAATAAAGTAATCCAAAATGTTATAAAAATACAAAAAATAATTCTATAAATATAATCAAATGTAATTAAAGGAATAAATTTTGATATTGAGTTTTCTCCATTTAAAAACATAAATATTATTCCTATCATTGAAGGAACAATTAACCATTTCATATAATGATTTAAATATAAGAAATAAAAAGCAACTTTTTCTCCATGATAATTTCTAATTAAATTAATTAAATATTTTGAATTTTCATTATTTAAAAAATTAAGAGATTTTGATTGTAAATTTTTAACTTGAATACTTAATCCATAAGGTAAATAATTTCTTTGATAAATTCTATTAATTAATATATCTTGTCTTTTAAAATATTCAAAATTAATTAATTTTTCAATTGAAGAATTAATTAAACGTAATTTATCAATATTTCTAAATTTACTACATTTATTACATATTTCATCATAATTTTCTTCATCATTAATATCGTAATTATTAATATAATTACTACATTCATGATATAAATCATTTTTTTCATATCTTCTATATTTATTTATATGTTTATTTGAAAATATAACATAAGGAGGAAAATAAAAAGCATATTTTTCATCTAATTTTTCAAATTGAAGTGGATTATTAAAAGGAAACATTTCACTTTCTTCATTATTAACTATTAATAATTCAGTTGAATTATTTGAAGAAGAATCTAATCTAATTAATGAAGTTTTATCATTTAATAATTCTTTTTTATCTTTTCTATGTTTATATAATTCATATTTATATGCATAAGGTTTTAATTGAAGTTCATATTGTAATTTTTTTGCTAAATAAGAATATATTTGTTCATTTCCATAAATATAAATATCTATTGTATTTGAATAATCAGGAAATTTAATTTTTATATCTAATTTTGTATAATAATTTATTATTGAACAAAAAATTAATAAAAAATCTTCATATGTTAATTCAAAGTAATTTTCTGGATTTTTATTTTTTTCATTTATTTTTGATTTTAAATAATCTAATCCTTTATTGTAATATTCTAAATTTGAATTTTTTAATTTTTCTGATATTTTTAAGGCATACTTTTTAATTACCTTTTTAAATAAAAATTCATTTATTAAATCTATTTTACTAAATAAATTTAACATAAATAAAATCAATTCATTAGTATGTTTTTTTTTAGTTTCATAATCAAATATTCCAGTTTTATTAAATTTTATTTTTTTTTCCTTTTTTACTTTTTGAATTTCATTAATTGATTCTCTATCACTAATAATATAATTATCATCATCATTTATTGAATAATCAAAATCACTTAAACTTTCATATTTATCTTTTTCTTTATTATCTAAATTTATCATTTCAGAGTCTTTTGATTCAAAATTTAAATTAGTATTAATCTCATAATTTATATTTTTAATTTGACTATTTTTATTATATTTTCTATTAAAAGTATGTGATGTTTTTAATATAATAACTTCAAATGGTTCATCTTTTGGAGGTTCTTCTAAATTTAATAATTCTTCTATATTATTATATTTTAATATAATTTTATCTGCAATTAAATCTGGGTTACTATAAGTATATATTTTATTATATTATATTTTTATTTACTTATTTTCTTCTTGAAAAAATTTATCTACTAAAATTGTTTTTTTTAATTCATATTTTTCATCCATAATATAATATATATATAATATTTATATATTATATATTTTCAATATTATAGTTAATAATTTTAATAGATTAAAATTAAAAAAAAAATTTTACAGATTTAAATTAAATTAATTTTTTTCAAAAAAAATATATATTAATAAATTAAAAAAACTAATATTATTTCATATATAACAATTCAATAATATTTTTGACTAATTTCTTTTTATAAAATTGACAAAATAATTCTTTTAAATTTCTAAAACGAAAAATTTTCCTTCTTTTATATTGAACATTTTCAATAACAGTATTTGTTTGTTGAATAATAGTAATAGTAGTATTTTTATTTTTAACATATTGAATATAATCTCTATAATATCTTTGAATTATAGTAGCATATGCATTCATAACTTCATATTTAACTTCAGTATATTTTTTTATTTTCATTAATGCAAATTCTAAAGAAGGATATTGTAAATTTTGAATATTTAAAAATGCTTTTATTAAAATTCTTCTTTTTGCTTCTCTTTTAATTTGTTCAAATGGAAATCTTAATAAATTTGTTTTAAATGATGTTTTGTTTTTTATTATTTTTTTTTTTGAAATTCCTTCTCCTATTTTTTTACCTATAATTCTTATTTTTTTTGAATATTTTAAACCCATCATTTTATAATACCAATTTGTTAATGCTATTCTTTTTTTTAAATATTCTATTAATGTTTTTATGTAGTTTTTAGAATAATTATTATTTACAGATAATGATTGAAGACTTTTTTTTTTAATTATTAATTTAGGTTTTTCAGAAATAAAGTTTAAAGAATCTTTTGTTGTTGAATATAATTTTGATTTTTCTATTGGATTTGTTTCTAAAATTTTTTTCTCTTTTTTTATTAGTATTGATTTATTTTCTTTTTCTTTTTCTTTTTTTTCATATTCTTCTTTTTTTATTTTTATTATTTCATTTTCTCTAATTTTTATTAGATTAATATTTAGTTTATTTAATAAGTCTTTTTGATAATCTTTTTTTTTACTTTTGAATAATTGATTTAAAATTATCATTAATAATTTAAGATTATTTGATTTAGTAATTTTTAATTCTTGTAAATGAATATTATTATTATTATCAAAATCTTCTTTTTCCTCTTCATCAATTCCATTTGTTATTTTATGAGTAATAATTTTAGAACTTTTATATTTTGTTATTTTTATTTCTGATTTATTATCTTCTTTTTTATTTAAAATAAATGAATCTTGATTTTGTCTATGTAATAATTGATATTTTGTTTTTTTCTTTTTAATTGGAGATAAAAATTGTATTTTATTTATATTTGATTGTTTTATATTTTTAAAACCTCTATTCTTTCCCTTTAATTCAATTTTAATTTGTATGCTTGTTTTTAATTTTATATCTTTTTTCTTTACTGGACTATCATTTTTATTAATATTGGAAAATAATTCAAATTCAATTTGTTTATTTATTATTTTTTCTGAATTTACTTTTTTAATACTAGGAATAATTATTTTGTCCTGTTTGCTTTGTTTTAAAATTATTTTTGGTTTTTCTTTTGATAATATATTAATTTTATTTAATTCTCTTTGTATTTCATTAGGTTTCTTTTTTTTGGTTTTATTTAAATATTGAATTATTTCAGTTTTTGTTTTTGTAAACTTTATATTTTTATTATCTTTTTTTTTATTAATTATTTCAAATTTTATGGGTTTGCTATGTTTTAAATTATTAAATGAACTATCATTATTTTTTTTAATGTCTTTATATATAATTTCATATTTTATTGGTTTATTTGTTTTTAAATTATTAAAAGATGTTTTTACATTTTCTTTTTCTTTTTTTTCTTTTTCTTTTATTTCTTTTTCAATTGTGATTTTTTCTTTTATTAAAATATCTTTTTCTTTAATTAATTTTTCATTTTCTTTATCTTTTAATTTTAAAGCATTTTCTTTTTCTTTATCTTTTTGCTTTATAATATTTTCTTTTTCTAATTCTTTTTGCTTAATTATATTTTCTTTTTCTTTATTAAATTTTTCTTTTTCTTTATTTAAATTATCTTTTTCTTTATCTTTTTCCTTTATTAATAATTCTTTTTCTTTTATTAAATTCTCTTTTTCTTTTAAAATTTTTTTATTTTCCTTTAATAAATCATCATTGGTTTTATCATGTTTCTTTATGATATCTTCATTTTCTTTTTTTAAATTATCATATTCTTTGATTAAATTATCTTTCTCTTTTTCTTTATCCTTTAATAATTTATCTTTTTCTTTGATTAAATTTTCTTTCTCTTTCTCTTTTTCTTTAATTAATTTTTCTTTTTCTTTATCTTTTTCTTTTAAAGCATTTTCTTTTTCTTTATCTTTTAATTTTATTAAATTTTCTTTTTCTTTTTCTTGTTCTTTAATTAATTTCTCTTTTTCTTTTGTAATTCTGTCTTTTTCTTTAATTAAATTATCTTTTTCTTTATCTTTTTCTTTAATTAGCAATTCTTTTTGTTTTATTATATTATCTTTTTCTTTTATTAAAGTTTCTTTTTTTTCATTTATTTCTTTTATAATTTTTTCATTTTCTTTTATTATATTTTCTTTTTCTAATAATAATTTTTCTTTTTCTTTATCTTTTTCTGAAATAATTTTCTCATATTCTTTTATTAAATTTTCTTTTTCTATATTTTTTTCTTTTAATAAATTATCTTTTTCTTTATCTTTATTTTTAATTAAATTTTCTTTTTCTTTATCTTTTAATTTAATAATATTTTCAATATCTTTTTCTTTTTCTTTAATTAATTTTTCTTTTTCTTTTAATAATTGTTCATTTTCTTTTAATAATTTTTCTTTTTCTTTATCTTTCTCCTTTATTAAATTATCTTTTTCATTTATTAAATTATCTTTATCTTTAATTATTTTATCTTTTTCATTATTATTTTCTTTTATTAATTTTTCATTTTCTTTTA
>JAEEGK010011922.1_pt1 | contig 19798 bp, 12 predicted proteins | sample 8958771 | NCBI WGS metagenome assembly JAEEGK01 (sample SAMN16246547, study PRJNA631951) | gut metagenome | biome: gut microbiome; feature: rumen; material: SC-attached | host: Bos | place: Iran: Karaj | collected 2018-10
CCCTTTAATGTGTTGAGCAGCAGCTTCGGCCCCGGTTTCGCCAGCATGACAACGGGTATTAAGATTGCTTTCTGAGGGTGGCGCTTATAGCTTAAGCATAAAAATCTCCCCAGTTAGGAAGAAAATGTTGCCTGACTGGGGAGATTTTATCGGTTATGCGGTTCTCAGTTATGAACCAGGGTGCCGATTTCCTCGCCGTCCAGTACTTTCTTCAGGTTGCCTACGATGTCCATGTTGAAGACGTAGATGGGCAGGTTGTTCTGCATGCACATGGCGGTGGCAGTGATGTCCATTACCTTCAGGCCGCGTGCAATGACATCAGAGTAAGTGATGTCATGGAACTTGGTGGCTGTGGGATCCTTCTCGGGGTCGGCGGTATAGATGCCGTCAACACGGGTGCCCTTCAGCATTACGTCGGCCTCAATCTCGATTCCGCGTAGGGATGAACCGGTATCGGTGGTGAAGTAGGGGCTGCCGGTTCCGGCGCTCATGATAACTACCTCGCCCTGCTCCATGGCCTCGATAGCCTTCCACTTGTTATAGAACTCGCCGATAGGCTCCATGCGGATGGCGGTGAGCACACGGTTCTTCTGGCCGATGGCTCCCAAGGCGCTGCTCAGTGCCAATGAGTTGATGACGGTGGCGCACATACCCATCTGGTCGCCCTTCACACGGTCGAAGCCCTTGCCGGCTCCCGTCAGTCCGCGGAAGATGTTACCGCCACCTATTACAATACCAATCTGCACACCCATCTGGGCGGCTTCCTTAATCTGCAGGGCATACTCGTTCAGACGCTTTACGTCGATTCCGTAGCCTTGTTCGCCCATCAGGCTCTCGCCTGACAGCTTGAGTAGAATTCTTTTGAATCTTGCCATATTTTATTTGTTTATTTGTTTACTGTTCTCCAACTATGAGTTTATCAACTTTGAATTAAAAAACTTACTTCCTTGAAATCGTATCGCCTTTGTTCGCCGTTCTGACATTCCAGCACAAGGTGACCTGTGGGCTCCACATCAATAATCCGCGCATGAAAGGTGCCTGTGGCATCAGTATAGGGGTGCAGGGCATTCCTGCGATAGAGATGTTGCATATAGCGGTTGTGTAGCTCAGAGAACTGTTCCCGCTCCATCATCCCGTAATAATGATTGAACTGCAGAAGGATACTGCTCAGCACCTGATTGCGCTCCACTGCCTTGCCCAATATCTGCGCCAGAGAAACCGGGTTGGGCGCATCGCTGAGGAAGCTTGTCTGGTTGATATCCACTCCCACGCCAATAATGGAGCGGTGAACCCACTTCCCTCGCAAATCATTCTCTATGAGCATGCCTGAAATCTTCTTGTCGTTATAATATATATCGTTGGGCCATTTTATCTGAAATCCCGGTGTGTAGCTGCTGAGGGCATCGCGTATGGCCAGAGCGGTGACTTCCGAGAGGGCAAACATCTGGTTGGCCAGCAATCCCTTGGGGTAGGAGATGAGGCTGAAGAGCAGGTTCTGACTGCGTTCGGACTCCCACCTGTTGGTTCCTGCACCGCGTCCTGCAGTCTGGAACTCGGCGGTAACCAGGGTCAGCTCATGACTCTCGTCCTCGGGCAGTTCCTTGGCATACCTGTTGGTAGAAACTGTTTCGTCTAATGCTATTCTCTTCATCCTAACTCTTAACCCTTTAGCTTTTTAACTTTTTAACCTTTAACCCTTTAACCCTTTAGCCTCCAATCACCTGTACCATACCGGTGAGCGGAAGGCATCCTCGATGTGGTTGACAATATCACCGCTGCTGAGGACGGAAATGATGTCGAATCGGACGGGAAGGTCTATGCGGTTATATCGGATATAGGCATCGGCCGCCAGAACGGTGTTCCGGATCTTGGAGGGGGTGACGGCTTCCTCGGGATTGCCGTACCGGTTGCTCTTGCGGCTCTTGACCTCAATGACTACCAGCGTGCCGTCTTTCTCGGCCACAATGTCCAGTTCCTTACGGCCGCTTTTCCAGTTGCGGTCCAGGATGGTGTAGCCTTCCCTGACAAGGTAGTCTGCGGCTTTGTTCTCGCCCTCAATGCCAAATTCGTTATGCGCTGCCATTTTCGCTCTTCAATTTGTCTGCAAATTTATGAAAAAATCGTAATTTTGCATGCAAAAGCATTGAACAATCTTTATGGCGGACGATAATTTCTACATGAAACAGGCGCTTCAGGAAGCCAGATGCGCCTTTGACGAGGACGAAATCCCTGTAGGGGCCGTTGTGGTATGCCGTGACCGTATCATTGCCCGTGCCCATAACCTGACGGAGCGGCTGTCGGATGTGACGGCTCATGCCGAGATGCAGGCCATTACGGCAGCGTCTGAATATCTGGGCGGCAAATACCTGAACGAATGTACCCTGTATGTAACGGTGGAGCCTTGTATCATGTGTGCCGGAGCCTTAGGCTGGTCGCAGATAGCCAGGGTGGTGTATGGGGCCGGTGACGAGAAACGGGGATTCCGGCGCTTTGCCCCTCAGGCCCTGCACCCCAGAACGGAATTGGTATCAGGGGTGATGGAGGAGGAATGCGCTCAGCTGATGAAGGAGTTCTTTCAGCGTAAGCGCTAACCTAAAAAATGTGAAAACGCTTGACGTTACGGGGAAAATCCCTAACTTTGTACACAATAATGTAAAATCGTAAACAATATAAACATACAACTATGGCAACTTCAATTAAAGAATTGGATCCCCAGATTATCTGGAAGAACTTTTATCTGCTAACTCAGGTGCCCCGTCCCAGCGGACACCTGGAGAAGATTCAGCAGTTTTTGCTCGACTGGTCAAAGGAACATGGCATTGAAGCCTTCAAGGACAATGCCGGCAACATTGTAATGCGCAAGCCCGCCACCCCGGGTATGGAAGGCCATAAGACCGCTGTCCTGCAGGCTCATATGGATATGGTTCCCCAGAAGACGGACGAGAGCAGTCATAACTTTGAAACCGATCCCATAGAGACCTACATAGACGGTGACTGGGTTAAGGCCAAGGGTACTACGCTGGGTTCCGACGACGGTATGGGCGTAGCGGCCATCATGGCCGTTATGGAAAGTACCGACCTGGTGCACGGACCTCTGGAGGCCCTTATTACTGCCGATGAGGAGAGCACTATGTATGGTGTTAACAACCTGGCTGCCGATACACTGAAAGGTGACATTCTGCTGAACATCGACAACGAGACGATGGGTGAGTTTGTCATCGGCTCTGCCGGTGGTGTTAACATCTCCGCCACCATGCAGTACAAGGAGGTTACTCCCGAAGAGGGTGACATTGCAGTCAAGGTTATGCTGAAGAACCTTCGTGGCGGTCACAGCGGTCTGGAAATCAACGAGGGACGTGCCAATGCCAATAAGCTGATGGCCCGCTTCGTCCGTCAGGCTATTGCCGATGATGAGGCCCGGCTGTGTACTTGGAACGGCGGCAACATGCGTAATGCCATCCCACGTACAGCAACTGTAGTCCTGAGTCTTCCCAAGGAGAATCTTGAAGACTTGAAGGATCTGGCCCAGTATTGCGAGAAGACCTTCCAGGATGAATACCGTGGGGTGGAAGAGGGTATCTCCCTGACCGTTGAAACAACAGCATTGCCTGCCGGACAGGTCCCCGTAGAGATTCAGGACAACCTGGTGGATGCTATCATGGCTTGCCATGACGGTGTGCTGCGTAACATTCCCAGTATCCCGTCGGTAGTGGAGACCAGTAGCAATCTGGGTATCATCAACATTGGCGACGGTAATGCCAGTATTCTGATTTTAGGCCGTTCTAGCAACGAGACGATGATGGAATACCTTCAGGAGATGCAGGAGTGTTGCTTCTCAATGGCCGGCATGAAGGTGGAATACAGCGGTCAGTATGGTGCCTGGCAGCCCAATTTCGACAGTCCTATCGTAGCAACGATGGTGAAGGTTTACAAGGACATCTTCAACGAGGATGCCAACGTTCAGGTTTGTCATGCCGGTCTGGAGTGCAGCATCATAGGTGGTGTATATCCCAAGATGGATCTGGTAAGCTTCGGTCCTACACTGCGCAGCCCCCATACACCTGACGAACGATGCAATATCCCCAGTGTGGCCAAGTTCTGGGAGTTCCTGAAGGCATTGCTGAAGGCAATCTAAAGTGAAGAGAAAAAGAATGAATTTGGATAATTTCTATAAGGCGAGGTATGTGCTGAACCAGGTGATCCGGCGTACGGACCTGGTGCAGGCTCCCCGCCTGAATCCAGCGGCCGACATCTACCTGAAGCCCGAGAACCTGCAGGTGACGGGTTCCTTCAAGGTTCGTGGTGCCTGCTATAAAATCTCGCAGTTGACGGACGAGGAGAAAGCACGCGGTGTCATTGCCTGTTCGGCCGGTAACCATGCGCAGGGTGTGGCCCTTGGTGCCAGTTTCAATAAGATAAAGAGCCTGATTTGCCTGCCCGACGGGGCCCCGATTAGCAAGGTGGAGGCTACACGTCGCTATGGCGCCGATATCTGTCTGGTGCCAGGTGTCTATGACGATGCCTACCAGAAGGCTATCCAGTTAAGGGACGAGCATGGCTATACCTTTGTTCATCCCTTTGATGACGAGAATGTGATAGCCGGACAGGGTACCATCGGGTTGGAACTGCTGGAGCAGTTGCCGGATGTGGAGGTTGTGCTGGTTCCCATCGGGGGCGGCGGTTTGGCCTCGGGTGTGGCGTATGCCATCAAGAGTCTGAATCCCAAGGTTCAGGTGTGGGGCGTGCAGGCCGCCGGTGCTCCCAGTATGTATCAGAGTCTGGTGGACCATCAGATTCTCCGGCTGAACGCTGTGAATACCATTGCCGACGGTATTGCTGTGAAAGAGCCGGGCGTATTGACTTACGATATCTGCCAGAAATATCTGGATGGTGTGGTTACCGTTACGGAGGATGAGATCTGTGCCGCTATCCTGGCGCTGATAGAACAGCAGAAGATGGTAGCCGAGGGTGCGGGCGCTGTGAGTGTGGCAGCCGCTATGTTTAACAAGGTGCCTGTGGCGGGAAAGAAGACCATCTGTATTGTCAGCGGCGGAAACATTGATGTAACCATCCTGAACCGTGTCATCAACCGCGGTCTGTTCAAGAGCGGCCGGACCTACACGTTTGTGGTGGAACTGGATGATAAGCCCGGTCAGCTGGTGGGCGTGAGCCAGATTGTCGCCAGCCTTGGCGGCAACGTTATCAGCGTGCGTCACGAGCGTAACGATGATGCCGAGAGGGTGACAGCCTGTCAGTTGCGGCTGAAGGTGGAGACTCGTGACGAGAAACAGATTAACGAGATAAGAAAAGCATTGAAGAATAATCATTATAAATTAGTATAGGAAAATGAAAGTTATCAGTACAACAAAGGCTCCCGCAGCCATCGGCCCCTATAGTCAGGCCATAGAAGTAAACGGTTTTGTATATGCAAGCGGTCAGATTCCCATTGATCCCGCCACAGGTCAGTTTGTGGAGGGCGGCATCAAAGAACAGACCCGCCAGTCGCTGACCAATGCGCAGAATATCCTCAAGGAAGCTGGTACGGACCTCTCCCATGTGGTGAAGACCACGGTATTCCTGAGTGACATCGCCAACTTCGCCCCCATGAACGAGGTGTATGCCGAGTTCTTCACCGAGCCTTATCCTGCCCGCAGCGCTGTGGCTGTAAAGGACCTTCCCAAGGGCGCTCTGGTGGAGATTGAGGTTCTGGCTGCCAAGTAAATATTAACTCAAGCATAACAACTATTCAAGATGAGAACTAACAGATTATTTTCCCTCCTTCTGTTGGCCGCAACCTGTGTCTCAGGTTTCGCTCAGAAGATAATCAGTGCCCAAAGTCCCGACGGGCAGACAAGTGTGAGTGTCACGCTATCGGACCGCATCTGTTATGATGTGGTAAGTCATAATGAGACGCTGCTGAAGCAGAGTATAATCGGCATGCGACTCTCTGACAGGACGTTAGGTGCCAACCCTGTGCTTAAGAAGAAGAGCATACGTACCGTCAAGGAGACGGTAACGCCCGTCCTGCCCCTGAAGTACAGTCAGGTGGAGAACAACTATACGTTACTCACCCTGGATATGAAAGGCGGTTATGCTGTTGATTTCCGTGTTTACGACGATGGCGTAGCCTTCCGTATGAGAACCTCCCTGCCCGGTGAGATAGAGGTTATGCAGGAGAACACCGTATTCCAGCTAGCCGGCGACTGTGACCTGGTGCTGCAGCAGCCCGGCGGTTTCAAGACAAGCTGCGAGGAGAACTACTCCTTTGTCAGGAGCAACGAATGGAAGAAGGAAGACCGGATGTCTGAACTGCCCGTCCTCATCATGGGCAAGAATCAGAAGATCCTGCTCAGCGAGTTCGACCTTGTCAGCTATCCCGCTTTCTTCCTGAAGGGTAATGCTGATAACAGCCTCTCTGTTATCCAGCCGAAGACCCCGATAGAGTATGAGGATCAGGGTGACCGCAGCCATCGTATCCTGAAGGAGGCTGACTATATCGCCAAGACAAAGGGCACACGTACCTTCCCCTGGCGTTATATGCTGATTACTCAGGAGGACGGCCGTCTGGCAGAGAATACGATGCCTGTGCGTCTGGCACAGAAGTGTCAGATTGAGGATACCAGCTGGATTAAGCCCGGTCTGACCTGCTGGGACTGGCTGAACGGTATCCCCTACGGCGAGGATGTTACCTTTGAGGGCGGTATCAATCTGGAAACCTATAAGTACTTTGTGGACTTTGCCTCCCGCAACGGTGTACCTTATATAATAATGGACGAGGGCTGGGCATTGGATACCCGCGATCCCTTCCGTACGAACCCCAAGGTGAATCTGCCCGAGCTTATCCGTTATGGCAAGAGCAAGAACGTTGGTATCTGGGTTTGGCTGCCATGGCTGACCGTTGAGCATCACATGGATCTCTTCGGGAAATTCGAGGAGTGGGGCATTGTGGGTACCAAGATCGATTTCATGGACCGTCAGGATCAGTGGATGGTTGATTTCTATGACCGTGTGGCGAAGGAAGCCGCCAAACATCACATCATGGTTGACTTTCACGGAGCCTTCCATCCCAGCGGTCTGGAATACCGTTATCCCAATATCCTGACTTACGAGGGTGTCCGGGGTATGGAGTATAATGGCGGCTGTACGCCCAAGAACAGCATCTGGTTCCCCTTCCTGCGTAATGCCGTAGGCCCTATGGACTATACACCCGGCTCTATGCTCTGCTACCAGCCTGAGAGTCATCACGGTAACCGTCCTATCTGTGCCGGTGTGGGCACCAAGGCTTACCACATGGCAGTCTTCGTAATCTTCGAGACGAACCTGCAGATGCTGATGGACAACCCCTGCCGTTATGACAAGTGGCCTGACTGCCGCGACTTCGTAACCGCTGTTCCCGTAAACTGGGATGAGACACGTGTGCTGGCTGCCGAGGCCGGACAGTATATTGTTGTGGCGAAACGTAAGGGCCAGAAGTGGTACATTGGCGGTATCACCAACGATAAGCAGCGCGAGGTTGACGTAACCCTGAGTGTCCTTCCCGAAGGAAAGACCCTGCAGATGACATCCTTCGTGGACGGTATCAACGCCAACCGCATGGCTATGGACTACCGTCAGGAGAAAACTTCTGTTTCCAAGAACAGTAAACTTCATATCAGGATGGCCCGTAACGGCGGCTTCGCTGCTGTGATAGAATAAGCCCCCTCCTTACCCCTTCCCCTTTGAGGGGAGGGGATATTCTAAATTTTGAATTTCTAAATTTTGAATTAAATATATAATCATGCGCCGCATTCTGTTTATCCTTTTCTTTTTGCCGGTAATGGCCTGGGCGGGTAAAGATACACCTGCCAGGAAGTTGGTATCCCTGCTTACCGAATGTAAGGAACGTGAGGAGTTGGTTCCGGATTCTTTCTTCTCGGATGTCTTGCTGTTGAAGCGGGAAATCAGGGAGCAAAGGGATTCTGCCGCCAAGGCTGTTTATAGTGCTACCCTGGCTCATATACTGATGCAAAATACAAATTTGGGACAGGGTAGGAAAAGGGAAACGGAAAGTCATCCGGACAGTGTGGCGGAATGGAGCAGGGAGGAGTATCTGCAGCATGCGATAAAACTGTATAACTATGCGCTGCAAGATCTGGAACTGCTGCACAATACACCCACCAGGGATTGGCTTTCCCTGGTGAAGAGAGGAGAGGATGAGAAATTGTACAATAGCAGTATGCTTGCTGTTGTATTCAAAGCCATGCACTGGGATTTCAGATATGAGAATCATAATAAATCCTATAACCTGCTGTCTTATGCTACGCTTATCCGCTTCTATGAGAATCACGGTTTAAGAGAAGGAGCCTTCCGCCTGTGTATGGACTCGCTCGATTGGGTGTGGAAACATGAGGAAAAAGAGAAATACCTGTTGCAGCTTAAGGAAGATTACCAGAATCAGCTTTTCTGTGACGAAGTGTATTGCAAGCTTTCAGACTTAAAGGCCAAGGACGAAGAGAAACGTCAGATTCTGGAAGAGGGCCTGAGGCTGTATCCTGAATCAAACCGGATCAAGAATGGGATAGAGGAACTGAAGAATCCCCTTCTGACCTGTGGCATACCTAACTGCATGTATCCTGGAGAGGAGATTGATATTGAGGTGGAAAGCGGAAGGAATATGCGTGGGGTGAGGCTGATTACCTACCGGCTTCCTGATGATTTCCAGGAAGATGAGAATGAATACGGGAAAGAAGTGTTGGCGCGGGTATTGCGTGTCGGCAAGCAGGTGAGGAAAGAGGTCTTTGTTTTTGCGCCACATTCCGATTTTGAGACCTGGAAGGATACTTTGCGGATGCAGGCACCTTCTGATTTCGGATGTTATGGAATGGTAATTGAGCCGATCAATAAAGGTCGTATCTATAAAGATGATGATGAAAGCCGGAAACTATGCCGGTTCTTCTATGTGTCCAAGTTACGGGGTATCAGAATCGGGCTACCCGACAAACAGACCCGGATTGTAGTGGTTGACGGCAAAAGCGGAAAGCCGGAGCCGGGTGTTTCCGTCAGGATAATGCGTAATCAGGACGCAAATGTCAGAAAGTCCTATAGGGAATATATTACCGACGGGTACGGAAGAGTCACCTTCGATGTTCCTGTCTCGAATGATGAGATCCGGGTAGGCATAAGCAAAGGAGATGACCGCTTTTCTACTAAGGCAGTGCTATGGAACCGTTGGCGTTACGCAGTCAGTGCCCCCGAGGATAATTGGGCAGAACAACTGCACGTATATACCGACCGCAGTATCTACCGGTCAGGGCAGACCGTTCACATCGGTGGTGTCGCATTCAGGCAGAAGGGCAGGGAAACCGCTGTTGTCGCAGGAAAAGAGTATAAGCTCACTTTCTTGGATACCAAGGGAAATACGTTGGCCGAGCGTCAGCTTAAGACCGACGATTTCGGTGTCGTCAGCGATTCTGTCTCGTTGCCTAAGGATGCGGCGCCCGGTAATTACAGGATCCGGGTGGGCAGCACATACAGCAGCGTCAGAGTGGAGGAATACAGGCGTCCTACATTCTCTGTGGAGATGGATCCTGCGCCTGCCGTATCTTTCCCTGCCGACAGCATACACCTGACAGGTAAGGCTGTTACATTCAGCGGTGTACCTGTAGTAAATGCCCGTGTGACGGGTAAGGCTAACTACTATGCCGGCTTCTGGGGATGGAGAGGAGATGCAATAGATAAAGTACTAAAAGATACACTTTATACCGATGCTGAGGGCCGGTTCAAAGTGGGTCTGCCTTTGGATTATATTCAGGAAGACATCCGCTATGGTGCCAGCCTGACGCTTGATGTTGATGTTCTCAGTCAGCAGGGCGAGACGGAGCACGGCAGTATTACCGTCAGACTGAGTTCGCGCCCTTACGTGCTGAACGGCAATGTTCCTGGCAGACAGGATAAAGACGATCTTCGTACCTGGATATTCGGACTGTATTCCAGCACAGGTGCTCAGGTGGATGGCGATATCGTGTGCCGTATCCTTGAGGGTAAGGATACAGAGAAAGCCCGATGGGTGATTCCTGCCAACAAACCTGTGACACCCTACGAATTGAGGACATTGCCTTCAGGTATTTATAATGTTGTGGCTGAGTACGTGAGCGGTAAGGATACTGCCCGTTATGAGCAAAAGATAGAACTGTTCTCCCTGACTGATACACGTGTGGTCGGTGAGCAGGATGTGTTTATGTACACCCCCTGCGACACCTTTGCAATCGGTCGTCCTGCCAAGGTGCAGATAGGAACCTCCTTAAAGGATGTGTGGATGTATTGCACGATGCTTCACCATGACAGGATTGCGCTTGACACCCTGATGTGCCTGAGCGATACGGCTTTTGTCTGGGAAATACCTTATAAAGAGGAGTATGGTGATGGAGTCAGATTAGAGGCGTACCTTTATCATGATAAAAGTTTCCGTGGAGAAAGCGTCAGCCTCCATTTGGCTTTACCCAAGAGGGAACTGACCAGACATTGGGAAACCTTCCGGGACCGTCTTCGTCCTGGTCAGCAGGAAGAATGGCGACTGTCCTTGCGTCAGCCTGACGGCAAGCCGGCTCATGCGAACGTGCTGCTCAGTATGTACGACGCCTCGCTGGATGCTATTCTGAAGCATAAGATAGGGTTTGAGTTGAACTATGTGCATAGGATATCATCATTAAATTATCTTGGAGGCTGGTATCCTTATAAGAATAACGTCAGTTTCGAATTCGAGTTAATTGGCTATAAGGCAAAATACAGGTGGAAATTCAGTGAATTCAATAATGCGTTTCTTCTTAATCCGTTATCATCAAGTAATATCTCAGGGAGCCGTATAGCCGGGCTTTATATTCCTCAGAGAGAATATTCTGGTGCCTTACAACGCTTCCCGCCTTTAATGGCAAAAGCCAACCGGAGTGTTTCCGCTGATGCTGTCATGGCTGCCGCGCCTAAAGTTGAAGGATTAGCGTTTGAATCTGTTGATCAGGCTCTCCAAGGTCAGATTGCTGGGCTTGACGTCGTCAAGAGTTCTAACGCCTTGGGCAAAGGAATAACCATGCGTCTGCGTGGACTTGGTACTCCGGAAGAAGCAGGGGAAGAGGCGGAAGCAGATGAGACGACATACGTCCGCTCCAATCTCTCTGAGTTGACTTTCTTCCGTCCCACACTCCGCACGGATGCAAATGGTGAGGTGAAAATCAGTTTTACTTTGCCTGAGAGTCTTACCAGCTGGCACCTGACTGGATTTGCCCATGACAAGGAATTGTTTACTACGCAGATAGACGAGACCATTGTGGCACAGAAAGAGCTGATGGCAGAACTGTATCTGCCCCGTTTCCTGCGTAGCGGCGATGAGGCTTCCTTCACAGCCAGCATCCGCAATATGTCAGAACGTCTGCAACAGGGTAAAGCTGCCTGCGTCATCATGGATGCCGCCACAGAGAAGGTGCTTGCCCGCTTCCCCGTTCAGTTCCGTCTGGAAGCAAGCGGAGATACGGTTTATACCTTCCCCGTCGGCTCCGTAAGAGATAATACCGCCCTGTTGATTAAATGGATGGCAGAGGGAGCCGATTACTCTGACGGCGAACAGCGCCAGCTTCCCGTTCTTTCGGATCTGGAGACGGTAACAGAGACACGTGCCTTCTCATTAAATAAGAAAGGTACTGCCCAGTTTAACCTGGAGAGCCTCTTTGCCCACAATCATCCCAGTGCTACAGGCAGGAATATGGTGGTTGAATATACAGCCCGTCCTGCATGGCTGGCATTGAAAGCGCTGCCATCCCTGTTCACTCCTCATTGCAAGTGTGTGCTCTGTACCTCGGCAGCTTACTATGCTACCAGTATGGCACAGCATATCCTGCGTCAGGTACCCGATGCCGATGCCTTGGTGGATTCTTTGCATTACGATGGTATGATTTCGCTGGATTACCGCATGTCCTTGCTTTCCAGTCTTTCAGCACTTCAGCGTGCTGACGGCGGCTTTATGTGGTTCCCCGGTATGGGCTCGAATAACTATCTGACTGTTGAGGTCGCCTATCAGTTGGCCCGCTTGCGTCATGTGGGCGTAGCTTCCGATGCGGCAACCGTTGTGGCCGACCGTATGCTTAAGCGGGCTATGGATTATCTGGCTAAAGATGTTCGCAAGCAGCTGAAGGATGTGAAGGATAAGAAAGACAAGCAGGTAACCTATCACGGATTCCGCTACCTTTATATACAAAGCCTGGTTGAGAATATATTGACGGACGAGCAGCGTAAAGACCGGAAACTTCTCATTGACCTTCTTCAGCCTGCCGAGGGAAGGGATTATACCATTGAGGAAGCTGCCCTGGCTGCTATCGTGCTGAAACGCAATGGCAAGGATATACTGGCCGAAAGGTATCTGCACGGATTGGACAAAAAGCTGGCTCATCCTGATGGCTATTACATTTCTTATCCCAGCGGTTCTTTCACCAGCATTAACCGCAAGGTGCAGACGCATGTGCAGGTGATGGAGGCTTTCCGCGAGGTGAAACCCTCTGAGCGGCAATTGTTGAACGGAATGACAGAATGGCTATTGCAGCAGAAACGTACCCAGCAGTGGGAGGAGCCGGTTAAGACCGTGAATGCCGTCTATGCCCTGTTGCAGGATGGCTCACAGCCGCTTGAAGAGGGCAACAGCGATGTGCTGAAGTTGCGTGAAGGGCAGAAGACGCATACCTTTGTGACCCCGCATACCTCTGTGGGTTATCTGCGTGACAGCCTTAGTGTCTCTGTCCCTAAGGCACTTAGGGTGGAGAAGAACGGGAGCGGTCTCTCCTGGGGTGCTGTCTATGCAACCTACCGGATGCCGATGGATAGCGTAAGGGCCAGTTGGCAGGGCTTCCATATTCGCAGGGAAGTCTCTTCGCTGCAGCCTGAGGTGGGTGACCGCCTGCATGTGCGCTATACCATTACGGCGGACCGCGACTATGAGTTCGTACAGCTGACGGCTCCCCGTACGGCAGCGGCCGAACCGGATGCCAGCCTGTCCGGCTACCGTTATCAAAATGGATTGGGATACTACAGACAAATACGTGATGACCGTACAGAATATTACTTCGACCGGATGCCAAAAGGCACTTATGTGATAGAGGAAGACTGGCTGATTTCCCGTACCGGTAACTACCAGACGGGTCCGGCTGTCATAAAGTGTCTTTATGCCCCCGAATTCCGATCATTTACCAAGTCTGACAGGGTGATTATCCGATAATATTGCGCATTTTCTCTTATAAAAGTTCCGTTTTTTTTGTTGGATTGTAAAAAATCGCTACATTTGTGGAGATAAACCAACTTAAAAACGGAACTTTAACTATAATACAATGAAGAGAATCGCATATATAATAGTAGCTGTGGTGTCCCTGATTTTGGCTGGATGCTCAGAGGAGGTTGATACGTCTGCCCGCTATGTTTTCAAGGAAGAAATTATCTCAGGTTATTTGCAGAAGCATGAGCAGTACAGCGAATACTGCAAGCTATTGAAGCAGGTTCCTGTAAGTATGGTCTCCAAAACCACGGTGTTCCAGTTGTTGTCGGCACGCGGCAATTATACGGTCTTTGCGCCTACCAATGATGCCATCCAGCTGTACCTGGACTCCCTGGTGAAGAAGGACCTTATCCCCGAGGCCTCGTGGGATGCCTTCACCGACAGTGTGAAACTGGATTCCATCCGCAAGGTTATTGTGTACAACAGTATCATCGACGGCGGAGACAATAACGGATTCTTCGATATCAGTTCCCTCCCCGAAGGGGCAGCCGGTACCTCTACAGCCGAGATTGAGGTGGCCAACATGAATGATAGAAAGCTGGTGGTGACCTACACCTCGGATCCTGACAGTATTCTTATCAATGACTGCATGATTGACAAGGTAAACCATGATATCCTGGCAATCAACGGCGTTATACATAGTATGCACAATGTGGTGGCTCCCAGCGGAGACTCCATGGCAGCCCTGCTGAAGAATATGATTGACTCCAATCAGGGCGGGTTTGCGGTAATGGCCAAGCTGATTGCCGCGTGTGACCTGCTGGATGAACTGGATAAGATCAAGGATGATGTATATGAGCGTAAGTACCAGACGGAGGCCATCCCGCATTTTGTTACCCGTGATGACGGAGAGGGTGTCATCAAGTTCTACTCTCCGGAACACCGTTACTACGGCTTTACCATCTTTTCCGAGACGGACGAGTTCTGGTCCCGGAAACTGAACAAGGCTATAGGGGATATTACGGTAGAGGATATCTATAACTATATTGATAACCTGGGTATTTATCCTGAAGCCAAGCGTGACGCGGATTACAGGAGCGAGGACAACCTGCTGAATCAGTTTGTTACCTATCATATGCTGCCCATGCGTCTGTCAGCCGACCGCCTGGTGAACCATTATAACGAGAAGGGTTTCCAGTCCAATTCGAAGATTCCCACCGTTGCCATCTTTGAGTTCTATACTACGATGGGTAAGCGCCGTCTGCTGAAGACTTTCGAGAGCAAGGAGAGCAATGGTGTTTACCTGAACCGTTTCCCCAACCTGAATAACGGTCGTTCCGGAGACTATCATGAGAATTCATGCGATCCGCAGAACGTAGGTATCCTGATAGGCGAACCCAACCTTCAGGGCGAGAACAATATCCGTAACGGTATCATTTATCCTATAGACGACCTGCTCTATTACAGCGACAATACACGTACGCAGATGATGCGTAGCCGTATCCGCTGGAACGTAACGGCCATGTGGCCCGAGTTTATGAATAACGACATCCGTATTTCCAAGCTGACAGATGAGCAGCACACGAATGTATATATCCCCACGGATGCGGAACTGGGTTACCAGTATCTGAATGACGTCATCATCGAGAAGGAAACAGCCTTCTGTTATTGGACGGGTCGTGGACACGGTTGGGCCAATATGCAGGGCGACGAGATGAGTATCCGCGGCCTTTATGAGGTTACCATGCGTCTGCCGCCTGTTCCTGTTCGCGGTATTTATGAATTACGCTTCGGACAGCAGTGCGGTGGTGTCCACCGTGGCATGGCCCAGTTCTATTGGGGTAGCGACGTGGACAGACTGGCAGCCATGGGTATTCCTATGGACCTGCGTCAGGGTGCTCATTACCTGCAGACCCGTAAGGGTAATATCCCCAGTGATATAGGTTATGCTGCCGATACGGAAGATGATGACTTCAATGCCGAAGTTGACAAGCGTATGCGTAACAACGACTTCATGAAGGGCTGTCAGCAATACGTGGCCGGAGGTCCCGGCGGATCCACTATGATGCGTGGCTCGGATATCTGCCTGCGCCGGATTATGCTCCGGCAGATGATGGAACCCAATGTCACTTATTACGTAAAGTTCAAGACGGTATTGGACAATCCTACCCATTACTTCTATATGGATTATCTGGAGTATTGTGCCAAGGAGGTATATGACAATCCCTCAGAGCCGGAGGATATCTGGTGATGTTCAAATTCAAAATTCAAAAATTATAAATTCAAAATTGGGTTTAAAGTTTAAAGATAAAAGAAGCGAGGTTTTTGCCTCGCTTTCTTTGTGTGATTATTTTAATGTTTTCCTGCCGTCTCTTATAATAAGGTGGAAAGTTTTTGTAACCTTTCTGCCGGTCAGATCGTAAGTGGCATCATCATATTTTTCACTTTTCACTCTTTCACTTTTTACTTCGCTGATTCCGTCTTCCTCCGAGGGAACGGTAAAGGCCGGCCCTTCCGCAAAGACGGAGCCGCTATAGGCGGCATCTACTGTCTGCACACCCCACTTGTAGGTGCCTGCGGCAGGTGGGTTGAACGTCCAGGTGTTAAGGCATCCGATGCGTCCCATGCGGTTTACCTTGCGGATGCCGTCCTTGTCCCCGCCGATGAAGGATGGCGTACTGTTGAGCAGGTTACCCCCGGCATCCTGAATGAACACCTCGTAGGTAAAGCAGGCTTTTGCCGTCTGGGGCGTTTCCCATGTAAGGGTAACGCTGCCGTCTGTGTTTACCTCTGCCTGGCAGTTCATAGGCGCATCCGGCCTGGAGGGTATGTTACCCAGATTATAGCAGAGGACGGCGTTGATGCCTTGGGGGCACAGCTTCAGGTAATTGGCGTCTGTGCAGTCACCGTAGGTTACAAAGTCCTTGCGCCCGTCTCCGTTCCAGTCGGGAAAGATGACCGAGGCTGCTGCTGCCCCTGGTATGGCGACGCTTTTGCCCAGCCTTCCCTTTCCGTTGTTCAGGTAGAGCTGTCCGGAACTGGTCTTGGCGGCACCCTTCAGGCCGCCTGACAGAATGTCATAGAATCCGTCTCCGTTCCAGTCGATAATGCCCACGGAGTTGCTGATGCTGTTCTGCGTATTGAACGCATCGGCCAGCAGATCGGGATTGGCCAGTTGGGCGAAGGTGGGAAGGCTCAGCTGCTTGTTGGCGTAGATGCGCTGGCGTGTGGCTGACTCGCCGGATGATGTCTCTCCCAGGCCGGACAGCCAGATGTCCAGCCATCCGTCATTGTTGAAGTCGGCCAGTTGCAGGCTGCCGTTGGACTTCCTCTTGATCATACCTCCCTGCTCTCCTAATCTCTGACGAAGGAAACGCCCGTGCTGCAGGGTGTCATTCAGGTACACATCCGTAAAGCGGATCTGTCCCTCCACGTTGTCCACTACCGATGAGACGGCAAAGTCCTGGTAGCCGTCATTGTTCAGGTCGGCAGCCTGGATGATGGATTCCGAGAACTGCAGTTCCTGTTCGTAAGGCTCCACACGGAAGCTCAGTTCCGCGGGGCCTGTACTGATATTGTGCAGGATGACATTACAGTTCCCGTCCCCCAGGTGTCCGGCACAGATGATATCCAGCCGGCCGTCATTGTCAATGTCAGTTATGTCGGCGCTGCAGGCCCCCCTGAGGTTAAACGCGCAGGGATTGCCCTCCTGGTCAGTAAAGGACAGGACGGGTGTGGTGAAGGTGCCGTTTCCGGCTCCCAGAAAGATTCCCTCCCGGCTGTAATCCGCATCGGCATCCGTATTGTTCTCAAAGGCAATGATGTCCATCCTGCCGTCATTATTGATGTCACACGGTATGAGGGACGGGGCATTGGCAACTTGAAAGAGGGGCTTGGTGCTGACCTTGTTCCACTTGTGCGTTGAGGACAGATACAGCATGGCCCGTGTCATACGTCTGGCTGTCAGTTCATCCTGGGCGGAGTTCTGTACTTCAAGGGCATACCCACCGGTCACGATGTCCTGGTAGCCGTCATTATTCAAATCTGCGGTGACCGCTCCGCCGTTCTTAAAACCCAGGCTGCCGCTGATTAACTCCGGGTTATAAGGCGCTGTGGTGGAAAGGGTAGGCCTGATAATGGGCTCGCTACTCATGGTCAGGCGGGAGCTGGTGGCAGTTACCGTGCCGATGTACATCAGACGGTTGCCTACCTTCTCCTTGGATTCGTGAGCATGGAAGACAATCCGCAGAATGCCCTCCTTGTCATAGAAGAGTGAGTGGTGGCCGGTTCCTACCAGGTCATCAAACCGGCATAGGATGGGATTGCCTGAGAATTTGCTCCATGTGCCTGTTATACTGGTAGTGGTGGCATAGCCCACTCCGTAGTCCTGTGAACGGTAGTCGTTGCCCGAGTAGGTCAGGAAGTAGCGCCTGCCTATCTTAATAACGTTGGGCCCCTCGTTCACGCGCCCCATCTTGTTCTCCCAGTCCTGTGATACGGCAAAGCATTTGCGCAGGGTGCCTTCCTTGGGCGTGATGTAGTCGTCCTCCAGTTCAGCCTGCCAGATGCAGTTTCCGTCGGTGAAACGGACAAAAAACACGTAGGCCTTTCCGTTATCATCGAAGAATACGTGCGAGTCAATGCACTTCTCGTCACCTATCAGATTCTCCATCTGGTAGGAGCCTACTTGCCTGAAAGGCCCCTTGGGCGAGTCCGCTGTGGCGGCAAACAGATGCTCGTTAGCTGAGAAATACATAATGTAGTGCCCGTTCTTGTGGTACACCTCGGGTGCCCAGAACCATTGCTGTTCTGTGGTGTTGGCCTTGTTCAGGGCCTGTCCCTCGTCCTTCCAGGTACGCAGGTCGTCCGAGGAATAGCACCTGATGCCGCTGGCATCATGCGTTCCGTAGGCATAGTACTTGCCGTTATCCAGCAGGATGTAGGGATCTGCCAGCGGAACCTGGCTGACTTCTCCTTCGGCCTGGGCAGCCACAGAAGCTGCCAGTACAATAAACCATGTAAGTAGTCGTTTCATTTCCATAAGGTCTTATTTTTCTGTTTTTAGCTTAATTCTGCGCAAAGATAATACTTTATTTGCAAAAACTTACCAGTTCGCGGAATATTTTTCGTTTTAAACGGAAACGGCAGGGCAGATAAACATTCCTGCCAAGGCAGATAAACATTCCGCTCCTGCAGGAAAAAAGTAGCTACTACGGCATTAAAAACTATTTTCAAGCCTTGAAAATATATAACCAAGCCTTGAAAATATATAATCAAGCCATGAAAATATATTTTCAAGCCATGAAAATAATTCTTGTAGGCGTGTCGGGATGTTTTTTTCGGGGGCTCAGGATGTTTTGTACCCCCGGCCGGCAAGTTTTATTCCGTGTCCTGGCAAACTTGCGGCAGTATCTCTGTAATAAGGTGGGATTCAAATCCCCGGGACAGGGCGTGACGGATGATTTTTCCCCTGCGGATGTAAGGGTCGGAATCCTTGAGCTGGCGGTTCTTCTGCTCAAGCACATGCAGCAGCGCCTCCTGGTATTTCTCTTCATCAATGGCATCCAGGCCCTGACGGATTTCCCCTGAATCCATCTCCAGCATACGCAGCATCTGGCCTATTTTGATACGGCCCCAGTGATTGTAACGGAATTTATCCAGACAGTAGGCACGGCAGAAGCGGCTGTTGTCAATATATTTCTCTTTTGTCAGATAGGCAATGGCATCTTCGGCCTGACGGGGTGTAAGTCCCCATTGCAGCAGTTTCTTGCGTATCTCGGAGCTGCAATGCTCGCTGCCGCTGCAAAGGGATGCGGCCCGGGATAATGCCTGTTCATAAGTAATCGGTTTCATCTTTTAAGGGCTGAAATGAATCTGGGTTTACCGAACATATCCTGATGGACGCTGACCTGGCAGAAGCCTGCCTGTTCTGTCAGCGATGCAGTCTCTGACGGATATGCCTGGTTAATCTCGAAGTAAAGGCTGCCCCCGGCCCTGAGGTGCCGGCAGGCGTATCGGGCAATGGCCCGGTAAAAGAGGAGCGGGTCCCCGTCGGGCACAAAAAGGGCCAGGTGCGGCTCGTAATCCAGTACGTTGCTGTCCATATCGGCAGCCTCCTTTTGGCAGATATAAGGGGGATTGCTGACAATCACGTCCCATTGCTCCTCCGTAGGGGCAGGGTGTAAAATATCTTCCTGTCTGAAATCCACGGTTGCCGAAAGCCGCTGTGCGTTTCCGCTGGCAATGCGAAGCGCATCTTCAGAGATGTCGAAGGCTGTAACCTGATGTCCTGCCAAAGCCAGCGAGACGGCTATGCAGCCGCTGCCTGTTCCGATGTCCAGTACGGATGACGGGGTGGGGTGGAGGCGGTTAATCAGGTGAACCAGGTCCTGCGTCTCGGGACGTGGAATCAGCACGCCTGGCGCTACATGGAAGGTGTGTCCGCAGAATTCAGCTTGCCCCAGAATATACTGCACGGGTTCTTTTCTGAGAAGTCTGCCGATAATATTTTGCAGCTGAGCCTGCTTATCTGCCGATAATTCCTTATCTTTGCCCAACAAAACCTGTGTG
>JAEEGK010011924.1_pt1 | contig 19796 bp, 14 predicted proteins | sample 8958771 | NCBI WGS metagenome assembly JAEEGK01 (sample SAMN16246547, study PRJNA631951) | gut metagenome | biome: gut microbiome; feature: rumen; material: SC-attached | host: Bos | place: Iran: Karaj | collected 2018-10
GAAATAAAGAATCCTCAATTTAAACTTAAATATAATGATAATTTTTGATAAAAAAAAATATTTATGTAATTTTTTCTATGGTTTAGAATATAGAACATTTTTAATTGAATATTCAAAAAAATTATTTTGAATTTATCAAAATGAATTTACACTTAAACAAGATGAATATTCATTTGAAATTCCTTTAGTTCCATCAAAACAAAATTTTGAAGATTATATAAACAAAGGAATATTTTATTATTATTCTAATATAGATGATAAAAATTATTGTCAGTATAATCAAAATAATAATTCAATTCAATGTCAAAGATGGGATGATACAAATACAAATAAATGTGAAAATATTAAAATATTTTATTTAAAAATAAATGTCATAAAAAATATTGAGTATGAAAAAAATAATAAAGAAGTTGAACTTTATTTCAGTGGAAAATATTTTTTGTATCCATCTGAAATATATAATCCATTTTATATTGATATAATAAATTGAGCCAGACTTAAAAATATTTATATCAATAATAAAATATTTTATCAAGGTCCATTTACAAATGAATATAAAAGAATAATGTATAATATTTCAGGAAAAGGTGTTTTTAATTTTCAAACAATTGATAATTATGAATTAAATGAAAAATAGAAAAGAATCAAATGAATGTTAAATATAAATTAATCAAAATTTATAAAAAACAATAAAAATTTAATTATATAAAATAACTTAAAAAAAAAATGGGAAATTCCATAATAAATGCTTTAACATGTGGAGCATGTTCCAATTCCAACAATGAAGACGATAGAACAAAAGGAAGTGAAAAAGAAGAAATGGATGAAGCAACAAAAGAAACATTTGAAAGATTAAAAAAAGACAATCAAACACCTCTTCCAAAAAATTTATTAGAATTAAGAATACAAACAAAAGATATGATACAAAAAAGAGAAGACAATGTATTTGATCATTATAAAAAAATATCAGAATTAGGTTCAGGTGCATTTGGAACAGTATATAAAGTACAAAATATAGCATCAGAAAATTTAAGAGCAATGAAAGTAATATCAAAAGAATTAATTCAAAGTGGTGTTGATGCTGCAGAAATTTCAAATGAAATTCAAATTTTAAGTAGATTAGATCATCCTAATATTATGAAAGTATATGAATTTTTTGAAGATAAAGATAATTTTTATATTATTACTGAATATTGTGATCAAGGTGATTTAGCAGGAAAAATGGATGAAGAAGGAAAATTAAGTGAATTATTAGTTAAATATTTTATGAATCAAGTTTTTATTGCTATATCTTATTTACATTCACATGATGTTTTTCATGGAGATATTAAAAGAGAAAATATACTTTTAGAATCTTTAGATGAGAGTATTAATGCTAAAAATACTATTTCTTCTATTGAAAAAGATAAAAATATTGAAAATGAATTAAAACAGTCTAAAACAATGTCAGAAAAAACTAGAAATTTATTAAAAGAATTATCTACTATTGAAGTTAAATTAGTTGACTTTGGTGCTGCAAAAATGTTTTCTCCACATAAAAGAATGAGTGGTATAATTGGAACAACTTATTATTGTTCTCCTGAAGTTATAGATAATTTATATAGAGAAGAATGTGATGAATGGGCTTGTGGTGTTTTAATGTATATTTTATTAACTGGATATCCACCTTTTGATGGTGATTCAGAAGAAGAAATTTTTAATAAGATTAAAAATGAAAAACCAAATTTAAAAGTTACAGAATTAAAAAATGTTTCTCGTAATTGTAAAAATTTAATATTACAATTATTACAAAAAGATCCTGAAGAAAGAATAAAAGCAAAAGATGCTTTACAACATCCATTTTTTACAGAAAATATAAATGTTGATGATTTATTAACACAAGATACAGATATGTCATTATTAACTTCATTAAGATCTTCAATGGCACAAAAAACTAAATTTCAAGATGCTGTTATTGCTTATATTGCATTAAATTTTACTGATAAAAAAGATGAACAGAAAATAAAAGAAATTTTTAGAAGTATGTCAAAAGATCATTCAACTTTTAAAATTGATATTGATATGTTTGTTAAATGCTTAACTGAAAATAAAATTGCTACTGCTGATGAAGCAAAAGATATTTTTTATTCTATTGATAATGATAAAAATGGTTCTATTGAATATCAAGAATTAGTTAGAGGAATGAGTGATAAGAAAAAATTACTTAGTGATACTAATTTAAAAGAAGCTTTTGATTTTTTTGATGTTGATAAAAGTAATACTATTACTTGGGATGAAATTGCTAGAATTGTTTTTCAAGGAAAAAATGTTCCTAAAGAATTAGTTAATTCATTTTTAAAAGAAATAGGAAAAACAGAAAAAGATCCTATTACTTTTAAAGAATTTTGTGAAATGATAAGAAAGTGATTTTAATTTTTAAAAGTGTTTAAATATATCATATAATATTTTTTTTTTTTATTTAAAACTTTGGAAAAGATAAGATAATAAAAAAAAAATTTAAAAAAAAATAATTAATTATTTAAAAAAAAAATCAAAAAAAAAAAAAAATTAGATTAATAAATAAATGGTAATTTTTGTTAAATGTTCAAATCCTCGTTTCACTATATATTTAGGAAAAGATAAATATGAAAATGAAGAATTAATAAAATATGGTTTTCCAATAGATATATGGTTTCATGTTGATAATTATTCAAGTGCTCATGTTTATTTAAGATTACCTGATGATATTTCATTTACAAATATACCAAAAGATGTTTTAGATGAATGTTGTCAAATAGTAAAAGATAGTTCAAAAGAAGGAAGAAAATTAGATAAAGTTACTGTTTGTTATACACCTTGGGATAATTTAAAAAAAACTAATTCAATGGAAATTGGTGAAGTTGGTTTTAAAGATCAACATAAAGTTAATTATGTTTCTAATGTTACTAAAAATAATGAAATATTGAAAAGATTAAAAAAAAATACAATTGAAAAAGAAGTTGATTATGCTGCTGAGAAAGAAAGTTATAATTTAGAACAGAAAAATAAAATGAAAAAAATTTTGGAAGAACAAAAGAAAAAAGAAAAGGAAGAAATTAAAAAGGCAAAAGAATTAAAAAAAGAACAACATTTTGAATATATTGATAAAATTGGTATGGAAACTTCTAATAAAGATGATGTTGATTTAGAGGATGATTTTTGGTAAAAATTTTAATAAAAAAAGTTTTAAATTAAAATAGTTTTCACATCATTATATATATAATCTTAAATATTTAAACAAACATTAGTTTTTTAAACTTTTTTTACTATTTATATTTAGAAATATTATTAAATAAAATTCTTTTAATTTTCTTTTTTTTTGATTGTAGTTTTTTATTAGATAATTATGAATATTGAATTTTAATCAAATTTTTTTCCACTACTTAAAATATATTATTTTTAAACATTTATATTCTTTTTTAATTTAAATACCTTTGAATAATTTTCAATATAATCTAATGCAACATTATCACTCCATTTATTTAGTTTTTTAGAAAGATTTTCCTTTATACTTTTTATTCTTTTATTTCTTTTTACGTAATCTTGAGTCATAATTTTTTCAAATATATTTTTATTTTTTTTAGTTTTTTTAATTTTAATATTCAATACATTCAAATCATTTTCTATATTATATTTAAATTTGATTTTTTTATTCATAGAATAAAGTCTTTCAGATATTAAATTATTCAAAATTTTATTTTTGCTTTTATTTTCTTTTTCATATTCTTTTAATTTTATCTTTAAATTTTTTATAATGATATTAATTGAACTCTGTGATTTTTTTGTTGCTTTAATTTCTTTATTTCTTGATGAATGAATATCAATTAAAGAGGGAGTTCTAGTTGTTCTATTTTGATTTGAATAAATTGTGAAGTCTTTTTTAAATTTTAAATCTAAAGGAAGAATATTAAAATTATTCTTTTTTGATAAAGTGAAGTTATTATATTTTATTATTTCATTTCTTTTTTCTTTTATATTTATTTCTGATTTATTTCTTTTAATAATTAAATTTTCTAACAAATTTATATTTTGAGTATTATAAAATGAATTTAATGGTTTAAAAATATTGATTTTATCATATGATTTTGATTTTTTAAAAGAAAAATTTCTTCTATTTATTAATAAATTCGATTTTTGAAATTTAATTTGTTTTTTATTTATTAAACCATTAAGTCTTTTTAAATCTATATCAGTATCATTAATTTTATTTAATAATATTTGTTTTATATAATCTTTCTTTTTATTTATATTATAATAAATATCCATATTTTTTGATAGTTCGATACTTTTAATTTTTGAAAAAGTTAAATTTGTATTTAAACTAAAATTCATTGATTTATTATTAATTACAAAATAACAAAAATAGATATATAATATGTTTTTTAGATTAAAAATTTTTTTTTAAAATTATTTTTAAATATTTATTTATTTTAAGGTTGTTCAAAAACATTAACAGTAATTTCCTCATTTGAAATAGGTTGAGGATTAAAATATTTCATAATTAATTTTTTAACATTTTCATAATCTTCTGATTTTTCTAAACTCTCATAAAACTTTTTATTTTGATTTTCACTTTCTTTAGAATAACCTTCAGACGAAGTAGATTTAACAATATTTTCATCAAGCATAACAATAGAACTATCAATTAATTTTTTATCATCACAAATATGTTTTTGTCTCTGACATAAAAAGTCTTTTTCTCCAATTTCACTTTTTTCAAATGTAATATGATCAATTGAATTATGTCTTTCTTTAGGATAATTAAATATTTTTTCATAATAATAATCATCAATAACATAAGGTCCTTTTGGTTCTTTTAAACATAAAACTTCTAAAATTTCTCTTATTGAATTATCATAAATACAACAAGGCCATTTTGGATCACATTGATTTGCTTTAATATATAAACTTTTTTTCTTAATTTTTAATGGTTTATTTTTTAATTTATCAGGTGAAGGTAAAATTCCTTCTTTTATTAAATTTTCTAAAACTGAATGTTTTAATAAAGTTCTAAATGCAGTTAAATTTTCTATTTTAAATTCAAATTTTCTATATGTTAAAAATCTAATTAATACACTTGGATTTTTTATATCTAATAATTTTTCATTCATTATAGAATATATTTCTTCAAAATCAGTTAATTTCATTAAAATATCTTTTAAAATTGCAAAAAAAGTTAAACATGATTTAATTAAAACAATATTGCCTTCCATAAAGAAATAATCAAAAAAAGTATATGCAATATTTTCATTAACTGCTTGAGTAAATAAACAAACTAACCATTTATGAATAAAATTATTAACAGTTAAACCAAAATTATTTTCCATTAAAAATTCATATAAATCAGGTAAATATTTTCTAAGTAAAATATTAATCATTGCAGTATCAGTCATAACTCCTAATAATTCAGAATAATAATCTAAAGGTAAAAGAAATTCCATAATTTGAACAAATAACCAAAAAACTTTTTCTTCATCTTCCATTAAAATTAATAATCTTCCTACAATAAAATTCATTCCTTGACAATAACCAACTGAAGAATTTCTAATTGAATAACATAATAAAATATTTTTTAATTTATTTAAAAAAGTTTGTGTATTGCATATTTCTTCATTTGGAAAAGTTCTTTTTAAATCTAATTCAATTTGATTTTCTGATGGTGATGGGATAGATTTAGTATTTTCTAATAATATTTTATAATAATTTCTATTATTATCCATTTCTCTTTTTGCACCTGAACCAATCATCCATAACTAAATATTACTTGTTATGTTATTTTTTTATATTTAGAGTTTTTTTTTCTTACTTTTCTTCTACTTTCTATTGATATTGGATATCTTGAAAGTAATATTTTTATAAATTGTCTTTCTTTGAATGATAATGTAAATTTATTGTCTTCTGATAATATTTTATCACCATAATTTTCCCATGTTATTTTGGATATTTCTTCTTTTAATTTTTCTTCTTCATCTGACATTTTTATGAATAAATAGAAAATATTTAAATTATTTTATAGTTTTTTTATGATTTATGTTTTTTATTTTTTTTAATATTATTTAAATTTAATGCTTTACTTTTTTATTTTGATATATTTTTTTAATATTGTTATTTGTTGAAATATTTATTGATGTTGTTATTATTTTTGAATTTATTGTAGTGTCTAATAAATTAATTTCTGGTAATGATTTTGAAATTTTATTGATTTTATTATTTAATTTTATATTTTTTTTTGATTGATTAATTGATTTATTTATATTTTGTTTATGTATATTGTATTTATTTTTCATTATCTTTTCATATGAAACTTTAGGGGATAATTCTTTTTTTAATTGAGTAAAATTTTGTTTATTCTTTTTCAAACTAATTACTTTATTCTGTTTATTTACCATGGTTAAAAGAGTTTTATTTTTTTCAATAGATTTTAATGTGTTTGAATTATTTAGTTCTACATAAGTTTTATTATTTTTTTCAGAAGATTTTTTTATTCTATTTAATTTTATTAATAAAGTATTATTTGTTTCAATTGATAAAGAACTTTTTGATTTATTTATTTTTTTAAAATTATTATCATATTTTTCTTTTGATGATAATTTTTGTATTTTATTAATTTTATTTTTTTCATTAGAAAAAGTTTTTTTTATGGAAGTATTTTTTTGCTTTAATGTAGTTTTTTTAACTTTTGGCAAAGAAAAATTATTTGATTTATTACTTTTCATTGAATTAGATTTTTTTAAAATTGTGGATTTAAATAAAATTTTTGAATTTGTATCATTAATTAATTCATCTTTACTTTCATTATTTAATTTTTCTAATTCATTTTCAATTTTTAAAATATTTTTTTTATAAGTTATACTTTTATTTTTGAGTGAATATATCATTAATTTATTGTTAGAAATATTTTTATTTAATAATTTACTTTTATTAATTTTAATATTTTTATCAATAATTTCTTTAATTAAACCATATAATTCTTTATCATCTTCATTTAATTTTTCAAATTTCCAATTAAATTGTTCTTTTTTATGTTCAACACAAGTTTTATTTTTATAATATTTTTCATTTATTTTACAATAATGTTTTTTAATTTCTTTTGCTTTATTAATTAATTCTTTAATTTCAGGTTCTAATGGATTTCTAAAAAATTCAGCTTGTTCTATTATTGATAAATATTTTTCTGTTAATTTATTTTCTTTAATCTCTAATTCTTTTTTTTTATTTTGAATTTGAATTTTTATTTTCTCTAATTCATCTGTTAATAATTTTTGTGCTTTTTCATTATTATCATCATTTAATAAATGATAATTTGGGAAATAAGTTTTAAAAAAGTTTTTATTATTATTTAATATAGACATTTTTTATTTATTTAAAAAAAATAAAATATATTATCTATATTTATATATGAATTGTTCCTTTTGATTTTCTATTTTTCTTTTTTGAATTATTTATTAATTCTTCTATTTCTTTTTTCATTCTATTATTATTACATATTCTCATTTGATCTAAAAATTTTAAATTCTTTGATATGAATTTAAATTCATGTTTAAAAAGAGAAATATTATTGAATGATTTATTAGTATTTAATTTAATTTTAGGTAATATTGTTGAATTCTTTTTTCTTTTTTTAAAAATATCATTTTGAGAATAACTATTTACAAAATTATGTTCATTATTAATTTTATTCTCTAATTCATTATTTTCTTCAAGTTTATATTTTATATTTTTATAAGAATTAATTAATTTATATTTTGATAATTCCTTTTTTAAATAACTATTTTCATTTTTTAATTCATTAATTTCATTTCTTAATTTAACCTCAGTAGGAAAATTCCTTTTTCTTAAATTTAAAACAGCATTCAAATTAAAAATTTCTTTTTGTAAATGATGAATTAATTGTGATTCTTTTATATTATTATTTTTAATACCAATAATATTAGGTTGTATTTTATTCATAAGTGAATGTGCTCTATCAGCAAATTTCAAAGTAGATAAAGTTTCTTCATAACTATTCATAGAAGGTGATATTGTAGCAATTAAAAAAGTTATTGTATTCCCACCTAAACTATTTTGTAATACTTGAGTTAATTTTGAATTTCTATATGGAATATACGAATTTTTATTTGATAAAGCATTTATTACAATTCCAAGATTTGTTAATGATTTATTTATATTTATTAATTCTTTTAAATATAATTTACTATAATTATAATTTTGATCATATTTATCTGAACCTGCTAAATCACAAAATGTTAAATGTGCATTCTAGAAAAAAATTTTTGTTATATTTTATATTTTACTTTTATATATCCTTTTTCATCTGGATTTTTACTTTGTAAATTTACTATGAATAAAATATGAGAACGAGAACTTAATTCATTTTTATTTGTTTGTCTCTTTTTTCTATTTTCTTCACCTTTAATTAATATATTAATACAATCTTCTAATGAATTAACAACAATTTGAGATAAACCTTGAATAAAAATTCCTAATTTTTTATTTTCAAGAATTTCTAAACTTTTTTGATTAATAGGATTAATTGAAGAAATATCATTTCCATAAGGAATAATAAATTTATTGGAATTATCAATTTCTTCCCCTAGTAAATCATATATTTTTTCATTATAAATTTGCATAAAAGAACAACTAATATCAAAATCGTTAAATATATTTGAATTAAAAATATATAATAACATTCTAGGAACAATACCATTTGATTCAGCATTTTGAATAATCTTCATATTATTTTTAATAAAATCATATTTAGTATATCTAAAATTATCAGAATAATTTGCATTATTTGTCCATTCTTTTCCAAAAATTGTATAAGTTTTTCCTGTTCCAGTTTGACCATAACTTATTATTGTGAAATTAATTCCATTTGATATTTTATTTAAGAATAATGATAAATAATCAAAAATTTCTTTTTGGGTTGAATTAGAAAAAAAAATTTTATCATATATTCCTTCATAATATTGACCTTTTTTTCCTATTTTTATACTTTGATCATCTTTTTCATCTATTATTAATGGTGTAATAGTCGTTTCTTCTTCTGAAAAAAATGGCCTTATTCTTATTAATATTCTAATAGGTTCTTCAGTATAATTTATTTGTTTTTCATATGACATTCAATTTATTATTATATTTTCTAATTATTTTATTTTTAGGAATATTAAATATATTATAAAGAATATTTATTTTAAATTTTAATATATTTTAAAAAAATATTATAAAAAAAATTTTATTCAATGACAAAACTTTTATATACATTTATTATTATATAAATATTTTATTCCTCTATTTCTCGGTTTAAAATATTTATCCATTTTACAACTAATTTTTCACTTTCTGATGCAAAAAATAATACTTCAGTTTTATTATTTACTATATTATGATATTTAATTCCAAAATAAATTAAAGGTTCTCCTTTATTCTCATTTTTATTTGAAATATTTATTCTACTTGCATTTTTAATATTAATTCTTTGTATTGTTATATAAGGTTTTTGAAGTGTGATAAATTCACTTAAATTTTTATATACATTAAATTCATAATTTGTTAATGTACAAAATTTGTCACTATATATTATTTTATCTGTAATATCTATTACTTTTTTTAATTCAGAATAAAGTATTAATCCAAAAAAAAATTGTCTTTTTGTTTTTTCATTTTTTTCATTTTCTAAATCAATATATGTTTTATTATTTGTAGCATTTTTGATTCTTTGTTTATTTTTTTCCCAATCATAAAATTTATATTTAATTTGATATATTCTTTTTTGTTTAATAGGAGTATTTATAATAGTAAATTCTTGATTTCTTTGAAAATTAGTAATAGTTTGATTAAAAATTAATTTCCTTTCACTATTAACAGAAATTTTATCATTTAAATTTTGATATAATTTATTATTATGAAATGCAGAAAGTGGTTGAATAACAGATAAAGCTTCATTATTAATTTCATTAACAGAATCATTTTTTTTAGGAGAATTTAAATAAGTAAATTCTGTATTTTTTATGATAGTATAATTTGGAAGATTACTTTGATATGCAGTTAATAATACAGAACCATCTGTTTTTAATGGATTATAATTTATTTTATTATTATTATTAATATTATTTATGTTTAAATTAGGTATTGATTTAATATCAGGATGAATATCAATATTATAAACATTTGAATCTATTAAATGAGAAAATTTTCTTTTATATTTTTCATTTACTAAATCATTATAATCTAATTCAACTTCATTTTTTTTAACAAAATCATCAATTATTTTTTTATTTTTACTATTTGTCTTATTATTATTTTGATTTTTATTATTTTTATTTTTTTCTTCTCCTTCTAATGAAGAATTTTGTCCTATTAATAAATTATTTTCATCCTTATTTGACATAGTTAAAGATTTTCTAAATTCTTTTATATCTGGTTTAATCAATTTATTATTTGAAAAATTATATGTTTCTTCTCTCTGTAATGAGTTTTTCTTAAAATTTGATGTTTCATTATTTTGTGAATTTTTTTTATTTTTATTTTCACTATCTTCAGTAAAATTAATTTTAATTTTCATTATTTCTGAATTTAATTCCTTTTTAATAGTTGCATTTTTATCTAAATTTCTTGTAGATGATTCAATTTTTGGTATATTATTAATTAAATTTTGTAATTTTGGTGCATTATTATTTTCATTTGTATTTAATAAAATATTATTTGTTTTAGGAGTAAAAATATCAAAATTAATTTTATCTTCTTTAATATTTGTATTATTTTCTTTTTTTGTTTCATTTTCTTTTTCTTTGAGTGAATTATTATTTATATGTGATAATTCTTTTTCAGATTTACTTTCTTCATTTGATAATTCTTTTACAGTTTCATTATCATTATTATCTTTTTTATTAAATTGTTTATTTTCTTTAACTAAATCTTTTTCTGATTTATTTTCTTCATTAGATTGAGAAAATAATTCTTTTACTGTTTCATCATTTTTTTCATTTACATTATTTTCATCTTTTATTTCTTCTTTGATAATTTCATCTTTTTTTATTAAAGATGATTGTTTTTGTATATTTTTATTTTCATTAAAATCTTTATTAATTAATATTTCATTATTTATATTTGGTATTTGAATAATATCACTTTTATCACTTTCTTCTTCATCTTCATTTTCTTTTTTATTTGATTTATTATTTTGTGATTGATTATTTTTTTTAGAATTATTTTCTTCTTCAATATTATTAGATTTTTCTAATTTATTATTTTCATAATTATTAATTTGTTTATCTGAAAATTCAGGATTTATTTCTTCAAAATTATCCTTAATTTCAATTAATTTTATTTCATTATTATTATTTCTAATTTTATTATCTGATATTCTTTCCTTTAATTCATTCTTGTTTATTATTTGAAAATCACCTTCATTTTTTTTTTTTAAATAAGAAGAAACTGCTTTAGCAGATTTAATTCTTTGTAAATCCATAAGTGTATTATTTTTATATTGAACTTTTTCTTTTTCTTTAATAGCTTTTAATAAATCAGTTAAACTATCTCTATTTTCAGTAAATAAATCTTTTTTTTTTGGAATTTCTTTTATTTGTAAAGGAATACTTGCAATAAATTCTTCTTCTTTTTTTTTATCATTTTTATCTTCAATTAAATTAAATTCTATATTATTATCTGATAAATCATTTATTTTTTGATTTTCTTCATTTTCATTATTTTCATTTTTATCAATTGATAAATTTAAATTTATTTTTTCATTTTTTTCATTTATAATTTTCATTGAAGTATCTTCTTTTTTACTTTCACTTAAAGAAGAAATTTCTGTTATTTTTCTTAAAGAATTTTGAAATAAATCTTCTTTTTTTTCTTCTTCAATAACAGATAACTTTTTTTTTAAACCTTTATTGTTTTCATATAAATTATTAATATTTAAATCCTTATTGTTAATATTATGTTCTTCATTTTCTATACTTTCATTAAAATAAGATGAAGAAGAAGAATGATCTGAATTATTTTTAATTTTTTCTTTTGATACTGATTTACTTATTGAATAAGAAGAAATGTTATTATTATTTTTATTTTGGGAATCATTTTCTAATATTTCTTTTTCTTTTTCTTTTGAATTTTCTAAATTTTCTTTTTCTTTTATTTTAATGTCTTCTTCATTTTGATTTAATTTTATTGTATTTTTTTTTTCTTTTTGTTTTTTTTTGTTTATTTTTTTCTTTTCAATGTTTTGATTTATATTTTCTTTTATTTTTATTTCATCTTCATTTTTTTCTTCTTTTTTTTTATTTATATTTTCTATTAATTTTATTTTATTTTCATTTTTTTCTTTTTTTAAATTTGGATTTTCAATTAATTTATTTTCATTTCCTTTTTTTTCATCTTTTTTATTATCAATTACTTTTATTTCAAATTTTTTCTTTTCATTTAATTTTGGATTTAAACTTCCAATTAAATTATTTTCATTTATTTTCTTTTCATCTTTTTTATCATTTGTGTTTTCATTTAATTGAATTTCTCCTTTTTTTTCATCTTTTTTATTATTTATATTTTCTATTAATTTAATTTCATTTTTTTTAGGATTAATATTTTCCATTGCTTTAATTTCGTTTCCTTTTTTTTCATCTTTTTTAGGATTAAAATTTTCTATTAATTTAATTTTATTTGCTTTAACTTCATCTTTTTTTTCAATTATTTTAATATCTTCTTGATTTTTATCATCTTTAATAATATTTTTAGAATTATTATTATTTCCTTTATCATCAATAACATCTAATTTTTTACCTTTATTATTTTCATTATTTAAATTATCATCTTTAATATTCTTATCTAATTTATCTTTTTTAACTTCAATTTCTTTATCTTTATCATTATTATTATTTTCATTCAAAGGTTTTTTATTAAGAAATAAATTATTTGGTTTATTTTCTTCCTTCATTTTATTATTTTTTCTTCCTTTTTTAGCATTTACATTTTTAGAAGAAGAATTTTCTTTAAATATATTTCTAAAAGTATTCATATCCATAGTGGAATTTCTTTTAGAATCTTTTTTTGCATTATAATTATTACTAATATTACTTCTAAGATCAAATATATTAAAATTTTTATCTAAAATAGTATTGTTTTTATCTTTAGATTTATTTAATTCAAAAATATTATCATTATCACCAATTAAACTCATTTTTTTCATTTGAAGAAAATCATTATCATCTTTACTAATTAAAACTTTAGTAGATTTTTTTTTTTCTTTTAATCTTAAATTTTCCATTTTTGATTTAAAATCAGCAACTTGTTTATCTCTTTGAAATTCTTCATTAATTTCAATTAATTTATCAGTAGCATAAATAATATCTTCATTATTAAAAAAACTATTATTATCGTTTAAAACAGCTCCATGTTCCATTAAAGTATTTGAAGTATAATCTGATCTTATTTCATCTGCAATGTTATATGAATTTTCGATATCATTTTTTACTATTTGATTATATGCACTTTCTTCTGAATTTATATTTGAATTGTTATTTCCTATTTTATTAGAACTAAATGATTGGTAATCTTCGTTAATATTATTTTCTATTTTATTTAAATTTAATGAACCATATTCATTGTTTATATTATTCAATATTTGATTGAAAGAATCATTCTTATGAATTTCATTTGATTCTTGTTGATTATATTTTATTGTGTCATTTATATTTGATATATTTTCCGGCTCTAAAGAATTTTTTTCATTTGTTGATGAACATTTTATTCCCATTATTAATTTATAAATATTATAAATTTTTTAAAAATTCTTTTTATATTTTTTGAGTTTCCAAAAATTGTATATTTAATTCATTGTTTTGAATATAATTTTAAAACTTAAAAAAAATAATTAACATTTTTATAATATTTAATATTAATAATATTTTTATTTAATTCGAAATTACTAAAAAAATACATTAACTTAAAATACTTACAAAGATAATTATTGAAATAAGTTTAAATTTTTATTTTTTACTTTCTAACAATTACATTAATAAAATAAAATAAATACATTAATTATAAAACATATTGTTACTCATAAAATTATTAAAATTTGGTTTTGGGAGCATTTGTTCCCTATTATTAATCATATTATAATTATTCATCATATTAAATTGATTTTGAATTTGAAGATTATTATTTTGTAATTGATTAATCATATGATTATTATTGGTTCCTAACATATTATTATTCATACCCATCATACCATAATAGTTATTTACATTACTTATATTATTTGAAATATTATTTATATTTAAGTTTATCATTTGTTTATTTAATTGATTCATATTCATATAATAATTTCCAGGATTTAACATATTATTATAATTATTATTAGAAATATTTATTTGATTTGCATATTTTTTTAATTCGGGGAAAGATAATACTAATTTTTTAATTAATTTCGGACCAAAAGGAAGGAATTGTAAATTTCCTAATTCACTTCCTACAATTTGTAAGAAAAATTGTTTTTTTTTAGGATCTTGAATCATAGACAAAGTTTTTTGTAAAACATAATTACCATACATATCCTTTAATAAATCTCTAATAATTGTTTCTCCAGATAATTGATTAATAATTCTTTCTTTCATTTTATTAGAACAATAATCAAAGCATTTTTCAATTACATTAGAAGAATATTTTTGCTTAGCTAAAATTATTATATTATCTATAAACCCTTCTAATATTTTGTCATTAATATCAGTTATATTTTTTGAAATAACAAATTGAATAACATAATTACCAAATTGATTTAAAATTAAAAACATAGAATGTTCACTAATATTTTCAAGTAATTTTTGACTTTGTATTTCATTACCAATATCAATACATTTTTGTAAAGCAGAACAAGAATAAGGTTGAACACTAATTTCAACAATATTTTTATTTAAAAAATCAAATATAATATCATTATTAGGATAAGGAACAACAGTAGCGTAATGCATTAAAACAAAACTTCCATTTAAATCATTAATTAATCTTGGCATAATAGGTATTAAACTATTAGTAAATAAAGTTAATAATTGATTATCTAATTTTATTTGTTCTAAATAAACTTGAACTACTCTTGTTCCATGAGGATTTAAACATAATTTTAATAAATGTTTTATTATTAATGAAGTAAATGAATATAAGTTATCTTTATTTAAATATGCTATCATTTTTTGAACTAAGTAATTTCCAAATAAATCATTACATAATTCTATTAATTTTGCAGGATATAATTTTGGATAAAAATATTTATTTACTAAATCATCATTTTCATTTAATGATATTAATTTTTGTAAATATCTACATCCAGTTTGTTTTTTTGCAATTAAAAATAATTGATTCGTTATTTCACTTATTGACATATTATCATATTTATTTTTTGAAACTACCATTTCAGAGTTTTCATTGGAATTAATATTATTTTGTGGAATAATATTTTGAATAATATTATTTGAATTTTCTATATTATTATTATTTGAAAGATTATCTTCATCATCTTTAAAATTTATAATATTTGAATCATTTAAATCATTTAAAAGAATGTCATTTTCTAAATTAATATTTTTATGATCTGAATTAAATAAAAAGTCTTTTTCATTAATTGAATGTTGTTTTTGAAAAAGAGATTTATTACTAACAATATTATTTTGATTATTTGAATTATTACCTTTATACACTAATTTAATATTACCATTACTAATATTTAAAGAATTCATGGAATAATTTAAATTGGAACTAGAATCTCTTCTTTCAACACTTCCTTCTCTTGATAGAAAAATAGAACTATTATTGCTATCTTTTCCTTCTAATAAAGTGATTAATTCTTTTTGAATACTTAAATCACATTCATTTATTGAATTTGATTTTATTGAAGGACGTTTTTTATATTTTTCATTTAAATTTGGAACTGTAGAAATTAATAAATTTAAAGTATATTCAGGTGATAATTTATTTAAAACATCGCTTTGATTAATTTGTTCATTTAAACTTATTATTGATTTATCAAAGTAAATAAGCATTTTTATAATAAAATCTTAAATAAAAAAGAATTATTTTACTTAAATATTTTTACATTAAATTACAAAAAAAATGAATATATTATAATATAATATATAAAAATAGTAATATCTATTTTTTAGGGAAAAATTGAAATGTGTTAATAAGACTTCTTTTTGTATTAGTATTAATTTGATCTAAATAAATTTCATCTCTTAAAGAAACATTAAAATATAAGCCATTAGAAACATTTTGATAAGCATAAGTTTCAGCTTCTGAACTATTAAAAACGAACCATTTTTGAAAAGAAGAATTTAAATCAACAGTAGAAAATATATCTCCTTTTTCATTAGAAGTTAAAAATAAATTTGTATTTATATGTTTTATAGTGTATGCTCCTGGAATATCAGTTTTTTTAAATTCCCATTTATTTTGTTCTGTTGTTGAAAAATATACATCTCCTACATTATTTGTTTCTAGGAAACAAAAATTAAATATACTTCTCATATAACACTTTTTCATATCCATTTTATTTGCTTTTGTTTCTTCTATTGTTATTACTTTTCCTTTCATTTTTTTTTCGGTTAATAATAAATTTTTATTATTTTTATTTTTTTTAAATTGTGAATTTAAGGATTTTTATGGAAGAAGAAGTATTAAAAAATCAATTTATTAATGAATTTTTGAAAAAATATAATAAAAAAGATTGGAATAATATTGTTGTTAAGATATTAAATATTGGATTACTATATAGTAAAAATAATTTAAAAAAAGATTTATTTACTGTAAAAGATTTTGACAATTTAATTAAAGAATTAGAAAATAATAATAATGAAAGTAAAAAAGATTTAAAAGACAATTTAAAAAAAGAAAAAGAGGAAAAATTAAATTTCGACTATGATAATAAAGAAAATTATGAAATTAATGAATATATAAAAAAAGAAAAAAACAAAGAAGAAAAAAATAAAAATGAAAATGAAAGTGAGTTAAGTGATGATACAATAAATAATATAAGTGGTTTTGATTTAAAATATAATTACAATAAAATCCAAACAAATATTCCTGCAAAAAGAGAAAATACAAATCAATTAACATTAAATTCATTTAGAAGAAATAATAATAAATATTATAATTTAAATTCAGATACTTTATCATCAAAATTTTCAGAAAGAAAAAATAATTTGTCCTTAAGAATAAACAATCCTACAAATTTTAATGGAAGAAACCCAAATTTAAATTATGATTATTCCAAATATGCTTTTACAAATAAATATATAAAAAACGAACAAAATTCAAATAAAAATTCATCGAAAATTCCCAAAATAAACTCACTATATAAGCAAAATAACACAGATATATAATAATTATTTTTTTTTAAAATAATATTTATTTAATATAAATCAAAATTTAGTAAATAAAATTGTTTTTTAAAAAACAAATTATAATTTGAAAACTTAAAAAAATGTAAATTTACTTTTTGTCAATTATTTGGAAAGTCATAATAATATCACCAACTCCAGCTTGTAAATCAGTAATACAAGCGGTTTCTTTCTTACAATAGGATAATATATTTTCTTTCATTACTTCACCCATAATTTTCATTAATCTTTCATATTCTTCTATTAATCTAACTGAATAATAACCATAATTTCTTTTTAATATTATATTTTGTTTTGTATCTTTATCTAACATCTTTTCAAAAGCATAATTTTTATCATTTAATAATTTGTCTTTGTCTATATTTTCTTTTGGATTTAATTCCCATTTTGATGTATCTCCTTTTTTAAATAATTCTTCTTTTCTATATTTTAATTTTTCATCATTTTTTAAAAATGAATTTCTTTGACTTTCAAATTGATTTTCTAAATTTTTAAATTGTATAAATTCTTTTCTAATAAATTTAAAATATTCCTTTAAATCAATATTAATATAATCATTATGCTTTCTTAAAGATGTTCCTAAATCTTTCATATATTTACTTAATAATTCATAAGTAACAGTTAATAAATTATTTTCACTATATTTACAACTACTTTGATTTAATAAAGTAAAATAATTAGAAATTTCATCAAATCTATTACAAACATTATAAATTTCTTCATTTAAAGAATTCATACTAATTTTAATTTTTTTAATTAAATTTTCATGTAAATTGGCATTATCTTTAATTCTATTAATATAATTATCATTTTTTTTAGAAAACTTTAAATTTAAAGTTCCACTTAAAGTAGGAATATCATTTAAATTAGTAAAAGGTTTTAATTTACTGTAATTATTTTTTTTAGTAGTAAATTCATCATCTTTTTCAACTTTTAAAAATTCATATAATAATTTACTATTTCTAATCAAAGGATCAGTAATTAAAAAAAACATAAATTTTTCTAAAGCCCTTATTCTTTTATTAAGAAAAACTTCATTAAATCTATCTGAATAAGAACTTTTTCTTGGTAAAATAGGAATAATTGATGTTGGATATAAATTTATTAAAAGTGATCTTAACCATTCAAAATCAGAATATCTTCTTCTTGAAGATAATTTTAAAGGATTTGTAGTTATTAAATATGTTATATATGCTTTTGAAAATATACCTCCTTCAATTTTTTTTGGAGAACTTATTTCTATTTTAATATTATCATTTCTTCCTAAATCTGTTAAAGGGAGCTTTTTACATTGTAATATTTCTTCATATTGATTTTTAGAATTTTCTATTATTTCATTTGATTGAATATTTTGACTTTCTATTTTTTTTTCTTTTTTTGGAGATTCTATTTTTTTAGGTTCTTCCTTATTTGAATTTTGAGATAAAAAAGCATTCATACTTATTTTTGCAGAACTTCTTAAATTATTATTATTAACATTATTATTTTGATTTTGAATTAATTTAATATTGTTTGAATTATTATTTGTGTTATTAATATTATTTTTTTCATTTGGATTATCATTGTTTATTTTTTTTGATGGAGAAAGATTTGAATTTTTTTTCAGGAAATCTGCCATTGAACTTTTAGTTTGAGTTGATGGTGCAATATTATCAAACATACCTATTTTAGGTTTTTTTTCTTCAATTATTGGTTTCTTTTCTTCTATTGGAATTGTTGTTTCTTTTTCTTGATAATTATTAATTTGTTCTTGTTCATAATTTTCAGATTGATTAATTTCAATATTTGGGATATTATGAGAACTAATAAATTCATTTACACACTAAATATAAAAAGTAAAAAAATTAATTTATTTACAATTTCTAAATCTTCAAAAGTCCATTGACTTATATCAGCGCCTTCTTGTCCTTTTTTTCCAATTAAAAAATTAACAAATTCATTTGCATCATAACCTCTACCTAATATATTTGTTCTTAAATAATTTTGTTTTTGTTCAATTTCCTCCTCACTCATATTTTTTTTAATATTTTTTATATTAATTGAAATAAAAAATTATGATATAATCAAAAAAAATAATAATAATAATAATAATTATATATAATAAATTTACAATAATAATAAATGTCAAAAATTCAAAAAAACGCATGAACCAAGAAAATTAAACAAAAAGTTAACAAAACTTGAAAAAAATCCATTTAAAAAAGATGAAAAAAAAAAAAATATTAAAAAATAATAAATAACAATTCTTCAACTAAAAAAATTTTTAATAAACTAAATAAAAACTTAAAAAAAAATTTATTTTTTAACACCTCTAACATCAGCAGCACTTCTATCACAAGTTTGGGAAATATCAGAGATCATACCTCCTTTTCCAGCATCTACAGTTGT
>JAEEGK010011926.1_pt1 | contig 19795 bp, 15 predicted proteins | sample 8958771 | NCBI WGS metagenome assembly JAEEGK01 (sample SAMN16246547, study PRJNA631951) | gut metagenome | biome: gut microbiome; feature: rumen; material: SC-attached | host: Bos | place: Iran: Karaj | collected 2018-10
ACCACCGTTACAGTCTATGCCGTCCGTATCGCCAGTACCTACGTAGATGTAGTGGAATCCGCCGGTCACCTTGAGATTGCCTGTGCTTCCGCCACCGAAACCGCCGCCCCTGCCGCCTCTGCCGCCCGTATTACCGGTCGTTGTGCTAGTGCCGCCGGCCGCGTTCCAACCATCGTCCGTAGTGATGACGCTTGTGATGCCACCTTCAAAGTTCATATCGGGGGATTCCATTCCTTCGTATGCCATGGTGACGCTCACGTTCGCGTTGTCTTTGACATAGAGGGCCTTGTCCGCGTGGACGCCGTCGTCATCCGTCTTTACGGTCACTTTGCCACCGGTGAAGGTGACGGTGCCGCCGCTGTGGATGCCATCGTCACGGCTGCTGATTTCGATAATGCCGTCGCTTATGACGATGCTGGAATCGCTCTTGATCCCCTTCATGCTGGAATCGGGTGCGCACGAATTACCGCCGCCAAATCCTCCGGGAAATCCGCCACCGGGGCCGCCGCCGCCTTGGAAACCTCCGCGACCGCCATTTCCTCCGTTCCCGCCGGTGCTAGCGCCAAGGCAGTTTTGCCCGCCTCCGGTCGTGATCTTGATGGTCGGGGCCTTGTTTTCTCCGTTTGACTCGTTGTCGGCGTTATTTTTGGATTCTTTGGCAATGGTGACGACGTTGTTCGCGGTGATGCCGTCGAATGCGGACGTGATGGTGATCTCGCCGCCCGTGATTTCGATGGAGCCCTTGCCGTTTGCTAAATCTGTCGCATCGTCATCGTCGCTTTTGATTCCATCGCCAGCGGTTGTCGTGATGTTGATGGTGCCGCCGCTAATTGCTACGGAACCTTTGCCCTTGAGACCGTTATTCTTTGCGTTGACCGTGATGAGGCCGTTTTTGACTCTCAAGTCGTTTGTCGAATGGATTCCGTTGTTGTAGTTCGCCTTTACGACAAGCGTTCCTTCGCCCTTGAGGGTGAGGTCGTCTTTCGAGTAGATGCATGCTCCGGTCGTATCGGTTTTTGCTTGACCCGCATCGTTCGTGTATGTATGCGTTTTATTTCTTGTCGAAGCGTCGGTGAATGTATTGGTCGTGCCTTTCTTGGCGACGACAAACGCCTTGTCCGCCTTCTGAATATAGATCGGGGCGTCGGCTGTATTGGTGAGCGTTAGCCCTTTCATGTTCAGATACACTGTTGTATCCGTTTTTGAGGTTGCGACGAAAATCTGGGCGTCGTTTCCGCTGTATGTCCCGCTAAAATCGTATTCGCCGCTGCAAGTAATTTTTACGGTTCCGCCTTCGACCGTGACGCAGTTTCCGGCGTTTGTAACGGTCGCGCCGTTCGCGGTGTAGGTGATGACGGGGCGGTCTTTGATGTTTTCGTTGTCAGGGGCGGAAATGATACTCGATGAACTTTGCGTGCTCGGGAGGGAGGCGCTGCTGCTCGGTGTAGTCGCCGAACTGCTCGTGATGATTGCATTGCCGCTTTGAGAACTTGTTTGCGGTGCCGGCTGGGAATTGCTGGAGGTGTTTTCTCCGTTACCCGCATCGTTAAAAGCCGAAGATGAACTGGTATCGAAAAAATCCGTCGCAGATGATTCGATGCTTGCATCGCCTGAAAATTCGTTTGCGGGGGATGTGGAGTCAGAGCAACTTGCCAATAAGACCAGGGAAACGGTCGTTATGCCGCTTAATCGGATAAATTTTTTTGTATCCATGCACATATATATCCCATTCATTTTTTATAAACGTAGTTTTTAGCAGATGTTAAAAAAACTTTTTAAAAACTGATTCGGTAAAAAGAATTCTTTAAAGTGGTACAAAAAGTTCCGGTCGGAACAAAAGCCATCAAAATTTTATCGTGGGTGAAGATATCCGGCAAAAAAACTAAATTTTTGCAATGACTTTTAAAATATTTTATTCAGTTCTGTCCGGCCTGCTTTTGTGTGCGGGCTTTGGTGTATCCATGGCGGCTTCACCGGTCATCGAGCCGGAACATACCCGCAATTTACGAAATCTGGAAACGGCTCCGATGCTGTTTGAATACCATCGCCAAACGATAGGGGATAAACCGCAATACTTTACGTACCCGCGCAGGGATACGACGTTCCGCAAGAACTTCGTGAAGACTGAAGGGAATGCACTCCTGTATTTTGACAACGTGCGCGGTGCGGGTGTTTTGGGGAACGGGCTTCAGTACAAATGCGAATCGGCTGATTCTGCCTGTATGGCGAAGGCGCTGGCTATTGAAAATGCGAACCCGCGCGTGGCGATTGCCGCAAGCATTATTGGCGGTATTGACTATCGTGGCGGAAAAACTCTTGTCGACACGAATGTCACTGTGGTCCGCGATAAGAAAAATCCGGTTCTTGGCGATACGATTTGGCCGGGAATAGACGGGGGACTTTACCTCCGCGGTTTTGTCGATTCCTTGGATTTCGTCTTGGACGCCCGCATTTACAGCGAAGGTCATTCGTCGAAAAATCCGAGGTCTTTTGACCGTGAATTTTTGGAAGTCCAGAGGGAAAAAGACAACTCCGGTGTTGAATACACGAGTTACGCCCGTTATCGTACGCATTTCGCCTTCAACTACGATTGGCTTCGCTTGGACTTTGGCCGCGACGTGATGCACTGGGGACCGGGTTATTACAACAACCTCACCTTGAACCAGTTTGCGGTTCCTTACAACATGATGAGCCTGGACTTGTTGATTGGTCCGCTCCGTGTGATGAGTTTTTATGCGGACTTGCGTATTTTTAACGATAGTTTCAGCATGTCGAACAAGGACAACTCGCGCAACCTCTTTGGTCACCGTTACGAACTGGCCGTGGGGAACGCGACGTTCGGTATCAGCGAACTCCAGGTGCTGTATGACAACTTGAAACCGTGGCTCTTTATCCCGACGGCTCCGCTATTCATGGAAAAGGGAAACTATTCCGAAAATAGCAACAACGGAGTTCTTGCTTTTGACTTCAACTATCGTTTGTTCAACAAAGTCCGTCTTTATACGGAATTTTTCTTGGATGACATGGAATCTCCGATCAGCTTGATCAGGAATGACAATGTCGAGGCGAAATGGGCTTGGATGGCGGGATTCCAGGCGGGGCATGACTTTTACTATAAAGGCCACAAAATTGAAGCGGGTACGATTTTCGAATATGCCCGCGTAGAGCCTTATGTGTATTCGCACTTTAAAAAGAATTCTGCCCAGGTGGCGCACTTGGGTTATCCGTTAGGAAACCAGGGTGGGCCGAACAGCCGGACGATTGACTGGAACATTTTTGCTCGTCTGGACGGTCACATCTTCGCTTCGGTTCGCCAGACTTGGTTCTGGAAAGGGACGGATTATGGTAGCGCCGTGAACGATACGACTCCGCACAGCCATTTGAGAACGCCTAAAAAGTTCCTTAGTGGTGCTAAGCTCCAATATACGCTTACGCCAGCGATTAGCTACGAAGGACAACGCTTCTCGTTCATGGGCGAGATAACGCTGATTGACGACCGCAAGGCATATATTAGAGCAGGATTTAAATTCTAGACGAAAGAACGGCTCTGCGAGCCTATAGACGAAAGACGAAAGAAAAAATGGTGCTTCGCACGAACTAATGCAAACAATTCTCTCGTCTCTTGCCTTTCGTCTAATGCACTTCTAATCACCGTTAACTAATCACTACTTATGACCAAACCTGAACTTTTAGCCCCTGCGGGTGATCTTGTCCGAATGAAATATGCGTTTGCCTATGGAGCTGACGCTGTCTATGCGGGGCAACCTGCGTTTTCGTTGCGTGCCCGCGAAAACGGTTTCAAGAATCTGGATGACCTTGCCGAAGGTATTGCGTATGCGCATGAACACGGGAAAAAGTTCTACCTCACGAGTAACGTGATTCCGCGTAACGTGAAAGTCGAATCGTTCCAGAAGGCCTTGAATGCGGCGCTGGAACTCAAACCCGATGCGCTCATCGTGGCGGATCCCGGCTTTGTAGGGTGGCTTCTCAAGGAACATCCCGAAACGGAAGTGCATTTGTCTGTACAAGCGAATACGACAAACTATCTAGCGGCTTCGTTCTGGAAAAATTTGGGAGTCCGTCGAATTATCTTGAGTCGAGAACTTCGTCTATCTGAAATTTTAGAGATAAAGAAACGTGTGCCCGAACTGGAACTGGAAGTGTTTGTCCATGGAGCGGTCTGCATGGCGATGTCCGGACGTTGCATGCTTTCGAACTGGGTGACGCACCGTGACGCCAACCAGGGGGCTTGCGATAACAGCTGCCGCATGCCGTACCGCCTGTATGCAAATCCGGGCCCGCAGGTCGAGGATTACCGCGAACATGAGGGCTCCTTTTCGCTCCAGCGGACGGACCGTCCGGAACTCGATCCGATTGCGCTGGACGAAGACACTTGGGGCACATACTTCATGAGCAGCCGCGATCTTTGCGCCTTGGACGTGATCCCGGAACTTGTGGCTGGCGGGCTCGACTCGTTCAAGATCGAAGGCCGTACGCGCTCGGTTTACTATTTGAGCCAGGTCGTTCGGGCTTACCGAATGGCGATAGACGCTGTTGCCGCCGGGAATCCGGTGCCCGAAGAGAGCCGTCGCGCGATAAGTTTTGTCGATGGGCGAGGCTTTATGCCGGGATTCTTGCGCGGTCCCTTGCCGCAGAACTACGAGGCGACTCATGTGGATGCATTGGGCGGCTGTGTCGCGGCGCAGGTTCGAGAATTTGATTCGACTACAGGTTCGTGTCTTGTGAACGTCAAGAATCCGTTTTCAATGGACGATTCGCTGGAACTCATGACGCCCGACGGAATGCAGCCGTGCGAGGTTGAAGAACTGCTCGATTTTCGTGGAGCTCCTGCCGACAGGCTGAATCCGGGAACTGAAGGAAGGGTGTTTTTAGGTAAAAATGCCCTGAAAAACGAAAAAATTGCCCATTTTAGCTTTATTGTGAAGCGTTCCAAATCTTTTTAAATTGTTAAAAAAAATACATTTGGAATATGGCTGTCGATGAAGCGACAAAAAAACAGGACGAGTTAGAACTTTATCAAATTGATGATAAGGCCATAGTCCCTTTCTTTCAGAAACATCTGGAAGAGTTACGACAGTTCATCCATGAACATCGCCAAGATAGGCTTAATTTATTAGTACTTTTAAAGCAATTTATCCGTACTTATCGCATGCCTTTCAATATGCAGCGCTACATGGAAGTCCAAAGAACGTTTATCCAGCGTTCCCTGCATGATAAAATCCAGGATCGCCAACTTGCTGTAAGCCACTGGATTCAGGAATTCGCCGGTCGCCATCGCAATCGCATGATTCAGCTGCAGTGTCTGTACCTCGATAGGGTCAAAGATCAACTCTTGCCGGAAATCGAGAAAATGCTTGCGAACCGTATCGACCATTTGCAGGATAAATTGGACAATCGTGACGAGTCGAACAATCCGCCGCCACCTCCTGAAAATCCAGTCCAGTAAGAACGTCTTGTCTTCTGTTTAATCTAGTTTATCAAAGAAAATTTCGCCGTCTTGAATCGCGATGGTAATCGTGTGCGTTCCTTTGTTGCCCATGTCGTTGTAATGGACGAGGTATTTGCCGTCGCCTAAAGGTTCGATCTTTTCGACTTCCTGGATGTCCTCGCCATCCTGCGCGTTGCTGCGGAACTTCCAGACGGCGTAGCCGCCGCCATCGATGAATTCGTTGTCGTACGCTTTTGAAAGTTCTTGGGCGAGCTCTTTCGTGCAATACTTTGTAATGACGGAATCGTTCGCAAACTCGTTTCCAAAGATATGTTTGCTGTAGAACGTCTGGATTTTTGCTATGGCTTTGGAGTCTACGTCGTTGCTTGTGTTCTTTTTGGGATTTTCTGGCATAAAGCCGTGATTCTTGAAAATTTTGAAAATCTTGATGTAACGCTCGTCTTTATGTTTGCCGGGCACAATGGAAAAACGGTTCAGGCGCTTGTCGTCTGAAACTTCAACAGAAATGCTGACAAGGGAGAATGAAGCGGAAGGGTATATTCCCAATCGAACGCCTAAATTTTCACCTAATGGTCGCGATTCGACGGATTTTAAGTTGAAAACATCCAAAGCGGTAAATTCATCGTAGATGGTTTTGGCTTCGAGTGAATCAATCTGCTCGACTGTTTTTTGGATGTCGTCGCCAAGGCTGTTTTTGTTGGAAACAGTTTTATAGCATTTTGAAAAATCGGGTGTTTCACAAGTGAAATCGAGGGCGTATCCACCCATGTCGTCTGCGTCAAGGGAATACCTTATGGAGAAAAATTTCCCAGCGGACATGGGCCAAAGTTTAAGTTCTCCTAAATTTATGGACAAGCTGTGTTCGTCATCATCGTTGAATTCATGAAACGAGTCGACGATAATTCCCGTATCGTCTAGTTTATGTAAAATACTTTCGTGAAAGACTATTAAAGCTATGGCACTTAGTGCAAGAAAACTAAAAACTGCAATCCAAATGTTTTTTTTCATTTCAAATGATCCTTAACATAAAAGGTCGTAGTAAAATTAACGTTTTTTATGGAGATTGTGTTCCTTGCAGGACGAATTTTGCGATTTTGTGCTACCAAATCCCCATTTTTTGATGCTTTGGTAGCATATTTTTTACTTTGTATGATGAAAATTCGGCCGTACGGATGGTTTATGTGTTACTGAATCTGCTTTTTTTACCATTTTGGTAGCATAATCTGCGGTATAAATTCAAATTTTTTGAGAAAAATGTTTAATTTGTGTGCAAAATATGCTACCGAACAAAGATTTTTTTAGCATTTGGTAGCATTTTTTCGCATTTCGGACCCTTTTGGTGTGCCAAAACCAGTTTTTAAGGTAGAATGGTTATCGGAGTTCCGTCTTTTACCGCATCGTATATTTCTTCGATTTCGTCGTTTGTCACCGCGATGCAGCCGGCAGTCCAGTCTTTCCACTTGTGCCAAAATTTAAAAAGGAACGCCGAAATCTTGTTCGGGTAGCCGTGGATCATGATATGCCCGCCGGGCTCGTAATTGCCTTCTTTCGCGGCCTTGATTTGCTCCGCGTTCGGGTACGAAATCCTCAGCGATAAATGAAAATCGCTTTTGGGGTTGTGCTTCTCGATGGTGTATTTGCCCTCGGGCGTCTTGTTGTCGCCGGATTTGACCTTTGCGCCCACCGGATTCTTGCCCAGTGAAATTCTGTACGTCTTGACAACATTATCTCCGTTGCGCAAGTGCATTTTTCGGTTCGCCTTTTCTACGAGAATGTTATCGATGGGGGAGGTGAGCATGGTTTTAGGAGATTCCTTTTCCGAAGAGCATGAATATAATAGAAATGTTAGTAAAAGTAGGGTACCCGTTCAATTATTACCGGATGTTTTTGAAATGTTGTTTGTTGGATATCTATGAACTCGAAAAAGGAATGCTCGTTATCCGTGCAGACGGAGCGTCCTTGAGCCGTAAAGAAAACGGAATGAGTAAGATGGACGGTGAAATATCCTAAAAATGCTCGAAAACGCGACTCAAGCTGAAAATTGTCTTGAAATGAACCCCTTTGTTTTTTTACACGACCCGATATGGCTCGATTTTTTCTTGAAATTTACAACGATTTGTTTAGAATTGTTGACAGATTAGTACCTCCAGAGAAAAAAATTTGTAGTTTATATCCGTAACTTCAAATTTGTAGGAGAAGGTTATGAATTTATCTTTTGGTTTGAAGCAAGGCTTATTGCTTTCGGTCTCGGCTATGCTTTGTAGCCTTGTGGCTTGCACATCAGACGATGAAACTGTCTTGGCCTATTATCCAAAGACTGCGGAAATCAAGGATGGAAAGCTTGTTGATTACCGCGACGGCAACGAGTATGGAATTGCGAAGATCGGTGGCGTCTATTGGATGACCGAAAATTTGCGCTATGCCGATAGCTCAAGCACAAAGAATCTTAAGGGCAATTCCTGGTGCTACAATAACGATAAAAAGGAATGTACAAAGAACGGTCGCCTGTATTCATGGACCGCTGCAATGGACCTCACAGCGGAAAAGGGAAAACAGTTCAAAACCGATTTCTTTTATGAAAACGTTCAGGGTATTTGTCCCGAGGGCTGGTTTATCCCGAAATCTTCGGATTGGCGCAAATTGCTTGAATATGTGGAGGCGCACAATGGTGGTGAAGGTAGCGGCACAAGCTTGAAGTCGGTTGACGGCTGGGATGAAGTCGATTCCGTTGCGGCTCCGACGAACCGCTTTGGTTTTTACGGTACGGCTTCCGGTCGTCGCAATAACGATGGCGAAACCTTTATGAAGAAGGGGCAACATGCCTTTTTCTGGACTTCCGACAACAATGACGAAGGTACAGCTCATGGCTGGACGCTCCATAGCGATGTGGATGCCCTCCAGGAAGGTTTTTACTACAAGGACCACGGACTCTCCGTCCGCTGCATGAGCACTCATAATTACGGCAATGTGAAGTTGGACTCTTCGTATTTGGAAAATATTCCGCATAATTACGGTACATTGAAATATGAAGGTGAAAAGTATAGAACTGTGAAAATTGCAGAGCTCACTTGGATGGCCGACAACATGAATTATGAAGTCAAGGGTAGCCACTGCTATAATGACGATAAGGATAATTGCAGCAAGTATGGGCGCCTCTATACGTACGAAGCCGCAAAGAATGTTTGCCCGGAGGGCTGGCGCTTGCCGACTTCCTCGGAATTCAAGAAGTTGATCATGGTCTCTGGTTCGGGTGCCTCGTTGCGTTCTACCAAGGGCTGGACCGACAAGGCTACAAGAGGCCTCAACTTCTGGGGCTTTGACGCGAAACCTGCCGGCGGAAAGGAAAATAGCGATTACTTTGACTTGAAGATGAGCGCCTATTTCTGGATGAACGACGGATCGCAGAATGATGATGTTGTCTCTGCACTGTGGTTGAATTACTATAACACGAATGCGGAAATCGTAAACCGTAGTACGTCCAACGAATTCTCCGTCCGCTGCGTGAAAGAAGAAGAATAGGCTCAGTCATCCTGGACTGTTTCCAGGATGGACGTTGTTACATTTCCCTGCTGATTTGATAAAAAGTGCCGCACGTCCGTGCGGCTTTTTGATTTACAAGTACTTTTGCCTGCAAGATGATTTTGCGAAGCCCGTTTAAAAAGAGGGCTTTGGGCGGAGTGTAAAAAAAGCCGCGCTGCTCAAATGCGTGGCTTTTTCATATTCTAGAATCCTATGCTTGCTTGGACCATGTAAATTCGGTTTTCGTCCTGGCCCGTATAGTAGCCGCGTTCTTCGCCCCATGTGGCAAAGTCAAAGCTGAAGAATCGTAATACTTCGACGCCGACACCCGCAGTGGGGTAGCCGCCTCTGAATCCGCCCGCGAGTCGCAAGACGAGGAATCGCACTTCGTTATTGAGTCCTGGAATGGCAAGCAGCGTCTGCTCCAGTTCAAAGCCGAAGTTGAGATGGCTGAAGAACTTGTAGTTCCTGTCGCAATTGAACATGTCGGCAAAGTCTACCGCGACGTTGAATTTACGTCCGAAGCCTGTATTGCTGTTCATGAATTTGGGGCTGTAGTTTGCTCCGATGGTAAAGTTCGGAATCAGCGTTTCTCCGGCGAGCTGCTTGAAGTAAATGTCCCGGAGCGATGCGCCGAAACGAACTTCGCGGCTGTACTGGTAAAGGACGCCCATGTCGATTCCAAACGAGAACGTCTTGGAATCGAAGAAATCGTCCGTGGCGTTGTCGAGCTGGTTGTCCAAAGTATCCATGATGGTGCTGTAGTTTGCAAGCCCGATAGTAATCATGTTGACTTTATGGCGCTTTGCCAGTTTTCCGCCAAGGCCTACGGAAAGTTGGTTCGGGATGATTTCATAGGCGCCGCCTATTTGCCCGACGGCGTCGATGTAGAACGTATCGACAACAAGGTAGGGGATGATCAAACCGCCGTCAATATACGGAGATACGCCGCCGTTCATCCAGAATGCCGCACCGAAATTGTGGAATGCCATTTCGGCATCGATTTTCAGCCTGACATCCAGGTTCTTGTGGTCGTAGGAATTGATAGTCTTGATGTACTTTGGATTCTTGACAAGTGAATCGAGTATGGCGCTTGTTTCACTTGTTTTTGAATTTTTTGCGGCATCCTGTGCGGACCTGAACAGGTCCTGAACGTCCTTGACGTCGTTATATGTCGAAAGAAACTTGCTGAATTCCCCGGCTCCACCGACGGTTATACGCATGTCGCCGATCCAGTTCCGTGGGTAGTAACCTTGTTCCGGACGCTTGTCGTAGTTGCCGAGCCTGTTGATTTGGCTCAGACCGGCGTAGTTGTAATGGATTGCTTCTTTGTCATCGACGACAGCCACGTGGGCGCCGCCCATGGATTCTGCTCGGAGTGAAAAATGCATAGGCGATTTTGCCGATACGATGCCGAATGAACAGGCGAGAACTGCAAGTAGTGTTACTTTATTCATTTTGCGTTTCTCCCTTCGAACCACTTGAGGAACTCTTTTTCATCGTAGTTGACCCAGCATCCGCCGACCATTTCTTTTCGTTTTTTCAATGAGTACTTGATGTTGTTTACATCGGTATCGTGACGGATAAGTTCTTTGTTCTTTATTTTGTCGTTAAGATTCTTTCCGGGGAATTTCAAGTCGATGGCGAATTTGAGACGGTGGTTTTTCTTGTCGTCGCGTTCATCGGGATCGCGGATGACGTATTTCCATTCGTTCTTGTCTTTGCTTGCCATTTTTCCGTTCATGTCGATGTCGATGGTCTCGTATTTCTCGATGATGTTGAGCGAATCGACTTGAGCCTTGGTGAGGTCGTATGTCTTCGCGTCCTTGCCTTCGGCTATGATTTCGTCCCAGTTCGTCGGATTTTTCACCAGGACGACAACGCGGTAGTCACGGGCGTCTTCGTCGATTTCTCCGTCGCCGTCGTTATCGTAATTGTCGACAATCTCTTCGTCCACGCATCCGTCTCCGTCATCGTCAATAACGTTCCCGAAGTTGAAGAATACGTCGGTGCGGTCGTCGTCGATGGTTTGTGCCCTGTCGTTCAGCTGGATGACCGTGTTGGCCAATCCGACCGTGGCGTCGGCATAGAAATCGTCGCCCAGTTCCTGGCGGGTCGAATCGGGCAGGTAAGCTTTGATGATTTCGGCGGCGCTTTCCGGCGATGCCTTGATGGCTTCGGCTGCCGATGCCATGTCCTGGAGGAACGGCCTGAGGCTATCGCCGAGGTCGTTCAGGGAATTCAGGTTCACTTGCATGCTGGAGTTGTTCGACGCAATTATGGAATTGATTTCGGTTTGGACGTTCCTGATACGGAGCGCCGCCTTGGTGAGCTGCAAAATGGTATAGCTGTCCGCAATGTCGCTGAACCGCACCTTCTTGTCTGTCTTGCCCAACGTGTCGCGGGCGACGAACTTATTGAGGTACAGCATGACGGAGTCGATTCCTTGCGATATGGTTCTTGCCTTGGAATCGTCCATATTGAGGAATCCGTTTTTACCGTTTTCATCGGAGGTCTGGGCGTAGGACATCAGTTCAAAGACGTTGAGCCCTTCTTGGCTGTTCAGTACGCATTTGGTGAGCCCTATCCAAGCTTCGGAGTATCCGGAATCTGCATCGAGAGCCCTGTTGAAGAACTTGCGGGCCGCGTCGTAGTTGGACTTCTGGAATTCCAGGTAGCCATCGAGCGTAAGGGCTTCCGGATCGCCGTTATCGGCGTCGTGACTGTCTGTTGGGTGAAACAGGTTGCAACCGGCAAAGCCCGCAGACAAAGCGATTACAATGGACCATATCCATTTCACATGCGTTTTTTTACTCATTCTGCTAGTCCTGATAGGATTACTCTGTATAAAAAAATAACTTCATTCTTACAAAAATGAATATTTTGCTTTTTTTTATTGGCTTTTTTTACGATAATCCCTTAAAAAAATATATTTGCGCTCAATGGATGCTTATAAAGAGTATTTTCCGACGAAATCTTACCGCATCGCGGAGTTGCGACTATCGTCTCTGCTTCGGGTCGAAAGGGATCGCCTGGACGGCGTCGCCTCTTCGTTAGGGCGGGAATGCGCCATTGGCGCGGACAATCTGCGGGAACAACTGCCGCAGATTCTTCGGTTTACGGAATCATATCATGAAGCATACGACCAGTATTTAAAGGCGGTACTTGTGCAACAGCCGCGCCCGATCCAATGCAGGCCGGCGTGCGGCAACTGCTGCCACCATTATCCGATGTCGGTCGAGCCTTTTGAACTTATTGCCATGTACTGCGAACTGCGCAAGAGGGATGACTTGCTTTCGTTGATGGAGGCTTGCCAGATGCGCTCCGAAAAGTTCGAGTCGTTTTTCGAGAACCGCAAGGGGGCGGGGCTATCCGAGAACGAAGCCGAAGACGGTGCGCTTCACGATTATTTTGCGTGGTGGCGTCCATGTCCGTTCTCGAACGCGGTTGGCGATTGCACCATCTACCCGCTTCGGACCGTTTCTTGTCGCATGTACTTTAGCGAGACGGAACCAAAGTATTGCACTCCCGACATGCTCCAGACGGAAAAAAACGACAGCTATATCGTTTATATGCCCGATGTTGTCGAAGATGCCGTCTATGGGATTTCGGAACATTATTCCGCGTTGGACTTGCCGGAAAGTTTTTTTGGCGGTCTTTTGGCATTGAATGGCTATGAAGGAGTTCTGGGCGCATGAATCCGTTTGAACAAAACGAGAGCCAATCGCTCTCCTTTGACGGCCAGCTCGACCTGTTCGGCTATGTCGCGGCGGACAATGCTCCCGAAGTCAAGGCGCCCTCGTCAGACTGTTCTGCGAACGGGCTCGTCCATTTCAAGTACAATCCCTTGATGAAGAAGAGTATTCGCTGCAAGGGCGGGTTCCTGTTTGGGCACCCGGAGGTGTTGCTCCCGGCGTACATGAAGGCGCCGGAGTTCGCTGCCGCTCGCGAGTTGGCTGCTGAATGGGCGGAACATGCGGTGCGTCGCAAGACGCAAAAGAACAAGGCTATTATCAAGGATTTGGTGAGCCGCTTTTGGCAGACGGTCGATCAGATTTTTACGGATAAGGGCGAGGCTCCGCTGGCAAGCAAGGGGCGGTTGCCGCCAATCCGTCCGCAGGGCGTGCACCACAACTTGACGGACGTGCTTGCCGCAATAAACGATACTTATTTCGGTGGAACGCTCACGTGCCGTATCACGTGGAGCAACCGCGTGGGCGGGCTGAGTTTCCATTCGGTACGCAAGGACCCGGTGACGGGCGAGAGTTTCCATCTCATTAGCATTAGCCGTGGCTATGATGCCGCTAACTGTCCTTTGTATGCAATTGCGGGTGTCGTTTATCATGAGTGCCTGCATATCGTGATTCCGGTCGAGGAACGTCACGGACGCAGAATCGTTCACGGGCGCGAGTTCCGGCAGCGCGAAAAACGCTATATCTATTATGATGAATGGATCAAGTGGCACAAGGAAGTGCTGCCCCGCAATATCCGTGCGATGAGACACCATAAGGCGATTTAGGGCGCTCGATAAAGTCGGCATACCTGCAATTTATCCGGGAAAAATTGGATATTTATACATGCATGTAACTTGGTGAAAATCAACAAGTTACATTTTTCTTATCCTAAAAAAGTGCCGTTTTTTGCTCAAAATCGCCATTTTATTTGAATTTGTATGTTTTATGTAAGAAAAAATCTTGTCAAGGGATGGTTGAAAAAAATCCTGTTGATAAGTTGTGCGGATGCATAGTGATAATAGTGTTATTCGTACGTTCGTAAGAATGGTGTAAACTGGAAAAAGTCGGATAAAAAATGTTTTTAAAAAAAAAGTGCCCTTTTTGGACCAAAAACGGACATTTAAAAAATTTTTCGCCCAGGGTGGTTGTTCTTCGGTTTTCCTTTCTTATTTTTTGCTTGCTCTTTTGTACTATTGACTGGTTTTTTAGATCGTGGAAAATATTGTTTCTTTGTTGGATATTGCTGAGACGCCCTGGCAACAGGTGCTCGACCGCGTGCGTTCGGAATGCAAGGACTTTTTTGGTGCCGTGATTCTTGACGCTCTTGGTTACGAGGGCTTTTGCAATGGCTATGCCTTGCTCACCGTTCCTGATGAACTGCGTGAGAATTGGGTGAATTCCCATTATGGCGATTTGTTGCGCAAGTCCTTTGCGGATGTCTTCGGTAGTGAATTTATTGATTATCGTATTCGTCAGATAGCTCCTTCGGACCCGATTCCAGAAATCAAGCTCACGATGCCTGTAATCCCACGGACGGTTACGGCTCCGAAGCCGGTGAAACGTCCGAAACAGCCTTTATCGCTTTACGCCCGCTATACTTTTGAAAACTTTGTCGAAGGGGAATGTAATTCTACGGCTTTCCGCGCTTGCCAGGCGGTAGCCGAAAATCCGGGCGACCCGTCTTTGAACCCGCTGTTCGTCTATGGGGAAAGTGGACTTGGCAAGACTCATTTGCTGCAGTCCATCGCCGCAAAAATCCAGAAGAATCGCCCCGATGCATCCATCGTATATTGTCATGCCTACGATTTTTTGCGTGACGCGACCGCGATGGCCTCTGCGCTCCACAACAAGACGGGCAACGTGCGCGAACTCGCGCAGAAGTTCCGCGAACGTTACGAACTTTGCGACATTCTCTTGCTCGACGATGTGCAACTGTTGGAAAAGGGCCTCTGGACGCAGGAGCGACTGGCCATCTTGATCCGTCATTTGCGTGCCGAAGGCAAGCAGGTCGTGATTTCTTGCGACCGCCATCCGTCCAAGTTCAAGGTGGTCGATACGGATTGCGAATCCCGTAATGTTTCGAAGTCTTCGATCCCGAGCATTTCGAAGAAGCTCCTCACGCCGCTGGAATCTTGCGTTGCGGTGGGCCTTGACGAGCCGGATCTTGCGACTCGCATGCACTTGATCAGCAAGAAGTCCGAGGATTTGCCTTTTGCGAAGGCCGACCGCGAAGAAATTTGCCGCTACCTTTCGATGCCGCCGCGCAAGAACGTGCGCCTTATAGAAGGGCTCCTGAACTTTTTGGGCGCGATGAACATGTTCTGCAAGGCGGACTTGAACTTGAGTGGCGTGAAGCGCCTCGTAGCTCCGTCGGAACACGGCGCTCATATGGAACTCACTGCAAAGAACATTGCCGAGGCGGTTGCGCTGGAATACCATGTCGAAGTTTGCGAACTCTCGTCCAAGCGCCAGTCTGCCGCGATTTCTACGCCGCGCAAGGTGGCGATGTACCTTTGCCGCGAACTCACGACGGATTCGCTACAGAATATCGGCGCGATGTTCTGCAGGGACTATGCCACTGTAATCGCCGCCATAAATTCCCTAAAAAAGCAGATGGAGAAGGGCGCATCGCTCGCAAGGCGCGTCCAGGACATCCGTTATATGCTGGAAGCCTAGCATGATTGCTCTTTTGACGGGTGGCGCCGGCGTCGTAGGGAAGGCGTTGTGCCGGGAACTCATAGCACGGGGTGTGTGTGTCCGCGTCTTGACGCTTCCGGGCGATTCTTTGGCGCAGTCTTTGCCGGGCGAGGTGGATGTCCGCTTCGGCGATGTGACTGATTTTGAATCTATTCGAAGTGCGTTCGAGGGGGTCGATGTCGTCTATCATTTGGCGGCAATTCTTTTATCGACAAAGCGCGGGGCGTTCGAGCATGTGAATACCGAAGGGACGCGGAATGTGCTCACGGCGAGCAAGCTTGCAGGCGTTCGCCGTTTTCTCTACGTTTCTAGCATTTCGGTGACGTACCCGGTGCTCACGCCGTATGGCGAAAGCAAAAAGAAGGGGGAGGCGTTGGTGCAGGCGTCCGGGCTAGACTGGACGATTGTACGCCCGACGCTCGTGATTGGCGACGGGGGCGGGGTCGAGTTCAACATGTTTCGCGATTACGTGAAACGCTTCCCGATTTATTTCATGCCGGGTGGCGGCAAGTGCTTGAAACGCCCTGTCCGCAGCGAGGACTTGGTCAAGGGCGTTGCCGTCGCGGGAATTGCAGAAAATGCGGTAGGTAAAACCTACGCCCTTGCGGGTTCGACCGTGATGACGATGACGGAAATGGCTGGGCATGTTTTGAAAAACGCCGGAATGCGCCATTTGATGCTCCCGCTGCCGTGGTGGATTTCTCGAAAGTTGGCGGTCCTGAAAAATTGGATTGGCGGGGAGCGTGTTTCTGCCGAGCAGGCTTTGGCGGGTTTCTTGTACGATGCGGCCCCGTCCATCGAGGAAGCCGAGCGCGACCTTGGTTACCATCCGGGCTGCCCTTTTGAGTGATGGGCTATGGGCACGGACCTAGCGGTCCTTTCAGGTATGAGCAAAAGCCCAAAGCGAAGATTCCCCAAAGCCTTGCGGAGCAAGGCGACCCCAAAGCGCAGCGACCCCATATAATACATTCCTGCAAAAATCGGGCTTTTTACGAATATTTCCCGTGTAATTTGTAAACTTTTATTGCTCTAAATTGGACTAAATAAATTATATTAGTAGCATGAATAAGAAAAAAATATTAGCTCTATTAATTTCCTCCGCATTCCTTTTTGCGGCTTGCGGTGATGATGACAGTCCTTCATCCCCGAAAAATGACAATCAAAAGGAAATTTCATCTTCGTCTGAAGATGATTGCGAAACCTTGGACGATTGCTTGGATGTTTCTTCTTCTTCGAATAAGAGCGATGCAAAGTCTTCTTCTTCAGCGAAGGAAAACAAAAAATCATCTGATTCCAAGGACGAAAAGAATTCTTCGGCTTCAAAAGATGACAAATCCTCGTCTTCGGTAGCGAAAGACGAATCCTCTTCTAGCGTTGTGAAGGACGAAAAGTCTTCGTCATCCAAGGAAGAACCGAAATCCTCTTCTTCTTTCGTTGCTAAGGATGGCGAGCATGTGGCGTCCATGGACGAGTTGAAAAAGAACATGGAACTCGAACTGTTTGGCGAGAAGATTTATCTCTCGACGGGCAGTAAACAGGGGCTTTTTGGTCTCCGTATTCCGGATACGCTGTGGGTTATTACCTACTCCGATTTCGCGAATGGCCAGGTTACTTTTGTCAAGGGCGAAGCTGGCATGGAATACATTGATGATCCCAAGGCAAAGAAAATTATGGGAGAAGTCGAAAAGGGCTTCAGCATTACATTCATTGTCGATAAGGATGGTGTGCTCAAGTATTCCGTGAACGGTTCCGATTCGTATAGCGAAGCCGTAGAGGCGAAAGTCGCTCTTCAAAGCGGCAAGGTCTCCAAGTCCGAGGTGATTGCAAATAAAATATATAGTTGCGCCGATGGCGATACGACCAGGACGTTCACGTTCTTTGACAATTCGTATATCCTTGAAAATGTTGTTCAAGAAAAGGTGTCAAGCTGGATGGGCGGTCACTATGATATCCAGCGCAGCACGCTCTTGATGCGCCCGGCGTACTATGACAAGTCCGTCTATACGATGTTCAGCTACCAGGTCGGCGAAGACAACACGATTGCCTCGTCTAAAGGAAAAGCGATGAACTGCACGGTTAAGGATAAGTCCGTAACTGCCGTAAAGAAAACGGATTTGGTGAACGAATGGCAGACGCTTGATAATGGCATCAACTGGACGTTCGATATAAAGGCCGATGGTACATATGAACTTCTTGCTTTTGAAAACAACAAGAATGTCGAAGGCAAGAGCGGCTTGTGGGAACTTTATGGCGATCAGCTCATGATGCGCAATAGAGGCTGTATGAACCCCGATAAATGCACCATTTCAATTCATGGTTCCGTCAGTGTAAAGTCGAATAGTCTTGAATTCAAACATACGGACCCGGATACGCCAAAGATTCCGACATCTTTTGAAGCTCCGCAGTACGAGTAGGTGTTAGAACTTTGGTTCGGCAAAAGGTTGGTGAAATTGCCGAAGCCCTGTCGAAGGGCCAGCTAAGTTCTGCCAACTTGCATTTTATAATGTGTTTGAAAAATTGCATCGCTCAAAGGCGGTGCATTTTTTTATTTTCTAGCGCAGAGGATAATAAGATGAAACTTTATGTGGTGCAGATGAAAATTTTGCCGGGCGATGTGCCGGCGAATATGCAAACGATGAAGGCCGCTTTTGACCGCGCCAAGGCTGCCGAAGTAGATTGCGTTGTGTTTCCACGAAATGCTTTGACGGGCCCTTCTAACAAGACGCTCCCCGTAGATTGGGCCGAAATCCGCAAGTTTGCGGGCAACATGCCGTTCTTCTTGTGCGGTGACGTGCTCGACGATACGCCGCTCTTGAACGTGGCCCACGTGACGCACGGGTTGGATTTTTATGTGGTCGGACGTCGCGAAACCGAAAACAAGGAACTTTCGCATTTGGCAAAAGATTGCGCCATGCCGGTCATTTGTTTGAACGGCGTCGGGACCGACAATACCGGTAAGAACATTTATGCGCTTTCTGGCGGCAGTCGAATATTCGATTGCGATGGCAAGATTGTTTATGAAATGCCGCTCTTTAGCGAAGCCGAAGCGGTCGTCGAACTTGTCGATGGCCAAGTGCAAGTTTATGCGGAATCTGCTAAGCCTTACCCAAGCGAGATTGCCCAAATTCACGATGCGCTTGTATTCATGATTCGTGAAAACTTGAAGATGTTCCACATTTCGCGCATGGTCATTGGTGCCAGTGGCGGTATCGACAGTGCGGTCTCGGCGGCACTTTATTCCGAAGCGATTGGACCGGAAAATGTATTCCTTGTGAACATGCCGACGCGCTTCAATTCGGATACGACGAAGAATGCGGCACGAGATTTGGCCGAGAATTTGGGAACGCCGTATATGGTCGCCCCGATTTCGGACATTATCGAATCTGTTTGTCATACGCTGGAACGCTGTTCTTTTGTGCGTAACGATGCCGTGATGAAGGTCATGGGGATTAACCATGAAAACTTGCAGGCGAGAACGCGCTCGGCGTCGATTCTTTCGACGGTGGCGTCCGTCTTGGGCGCAGGCGTGACTTGCAACGGCAACAAGAGCGAAGCGATGGTCGGCTACTGTACGCTGTACGGCGATACTTGTGGCGTGATGTGCGCACTTGGCGACTTGTGGAAAACGCAAGTTTATGCGCTTGCCCGTTACATCAACCGAGACAAGGAAATTATCCCGAAAGCTTCGATCGACATTCCGGCGAGCGCCGAACTCAGCGAAGCCATGAACGTCGATGAAGGCAAGGGGGACCCGATTCTTTATCCGTATCATGACAAACTTTTTGCGATGTGGGTCGAAAAGGGCGTGAGCCTTGAGCATACGGAAAGGCTTGCGATGGAAGGGACTCTCTGTGAAACGCTCGGTGTGGATGCCGCCTATTTCAAGGCCCATTTGCCGACTGTGGATGCCGTGCTCGAAGACATGCGGCTCTGGTATCGCCGTTTCAAGGGACTTGCCTTGGCAAAACGTATCCAGTTCCCGCCGATTCTTTCTGTGAGCGGCCATGCTTTCGGCGGTGAATACCGCGAAAGTCAAGTCAGTTGCTAGCTGGCCGTTAATAGGGGCAAGGCGGCGCAGTAATCTACGCAGCAATCTAGTTTAGCGTTTGCTTTGCCAATTCCGTTAAATGCAAAAAAGACCGCTTCTAGAGCGGTCTCTTTTAATTCTTTTTTCGAAGATTAGAATGCGTCTGCAGCGGCATCGCTTGCTTCGGCAACAGCTTCGGCAGTCGGAGCGACTTCAACGGCTGCTGCAGCCTTTACGGCATCTTCCGTCACGTCGTTAACACCCTTTTCGACCATCGTGAGCTTATGTTCCTTAAAACGGTTCATAGCGATGGTGGTGGGCTTTTGCGTAAGCTGGATATACCCCTGT